>Ga0256406_1001034_pt1 | contig 46471 bp, 61 predicted proteins | sample RumenRJG_03DNA_FD_185986 | JGI IMG/M metagenome (GOLD analysis project Ga0256406, IMG submission 185986) | Bovine rumen microbial communities from Lethbridge, Alberta, Canada - RJG_03 | ecosystem: Host-associated > Mammals > Digestive system > Stomach > Rumen | place: Canada: Alberta | collected... | reverse complement strand
ATGACCAGGGCGATGGAATCTTCTGCTGCGGAATTTACAAAGACTACCTGACAGCACTCGGAAGAGTTATGGATGCCATCCATGAATTCCACACCAACTACGAAGATGACGGAGACGAATTCTCCTACACGGATCCATGGGAAACCGGAGGCGATGGCGGATACGGAATCACAGTTACATTCAAAGCAAAAAGCTGGGAAAAGGCACGAACCGAGAACTACTACATCCTCGAAGCCCGTGAACACAAGGAAGGAGGATTCTGGTAATGAATTCAAAACTTTTTGACGAATACGAGCACCTGGTCTTCCTGGACACGGAGACTACAGGATTCGACGCAAAGAAGAATCAGATCATCGAATACGCAGCGCTGAATTACTCCAAGGAAGGACCGGGAGAGCCGATCGACACCTACGTGCAGCTGGAGATCGAGCCTGACATCCCAGAAAAAATCACTGATATCACAGGAATCACAGCTCTCCAGTGCGCGACAGGAATCAGCGAGCGAAAGCCCCTCGACCTCATGACTAGAATGTTCACCCCGGCCAAAGAAAACGGAAAAGTTCTCCTGATCGCACACAACGCACAGTTCGACCTAAACTTCATAGCCGAGACCTATATCCGCCACATCAAAGAGACCGGATACGATCCGATCCGGAGCTTCACGCAGGCCGACTACCTGGACACGTTGACGGTTTACAAGGACCGCGCAGGATTCCCGCACAAGCTGAAGGATGCAATCACGCACTACGGCCTCGACGGAAAAGTAGAGAACACGCACAGAGCGATCGATGACGCGAAAGCGCTGGCGGCAGTTTTTGAAGCGATGGCAGAGGAAAGAGACGACCTCGACCAATACGTGAATATCTTCGGATTCAACGAAAAGTACGGAGTGAGCGGCTCGAAATTCAAGAAGGTAACCTACGGACCGCAAAACATCCGCTACTCCGTGAATATCACGATGCCGTGCGACATCTTCCCGAAGAAGGTCGGAATTTCCAAAGGAGGAACACAGAAATGACAATGTTCAGCGACGGAATTCAGGATCCGGAATATGACTACACAAAAAAGCTGACACCGGAAGAGCTCGAAGGAAAAACCTGCGAAAGATGCTACCGATGCGAAACGAGAGCTGCCGGCGGGTTTCCAGAGAAATCCGGATACCACTGCACAATGCAGCCATTCGACCACGATATCCATCCGGAAGACAAGGCCTGCGAATACTACTGGGATAGAAGAGAATTCGAGGAATACGAAAAGAACGTGACCGCCAAACGGAGAAGAAAAGAGCTCTGGGAGAAATACCAGAACAAACCGCCGATAAAGATCAGATTCGTATTTGACGGATACGGAAGAAGCCCGGAATGCCCGGTCTGCGGAGAAATGCCCTACAGTTTGCAGCAATGCCACTGGTGCGGCCAGCATTTTATTCAAGACAAGGAAACAAAGGAATACGACACCCCGAAGACGGAGCAAGGAAGGTGCCCGAACTGCGGAAAGCCTATCACGATAATGATCAGCAGCTACAACGGACACAAAAGCGGTCACTGCGACAGCTGCGGCTGCAGATTTATGGCATAGGAGGAAAAGAAATGACAGCGAGAGAAAACATCCTGGAAGCAGCAAAGAAGTGCGTAAGCGGAGACCGCGATCACCATTACGGAACCCCTGAGAACAACTTCACGAACATCGCGGCTCTTTGGAGCCTTTACACCGGGACCCAGATCACAGCAACGGACGTAGCCATGATGATGGCACTCCTCAAGATTGCGAGAGTGAAGGCGGACCCGAAGAAGACCGACAGCTACATCGATCTCGCCGGATACGCAGCCTGCGCCGGAGAGATCGCGGAAAGGATAGCCAAATGAGGATAAAACTTCTGAGATACAAATGGGAAAACGGCGAAAGAGTCCTAGATAAAGCGGTCACACCGGAAGAGGACGAACGACTAAAGGAACCTGATACGTTCGACATTATCGTACGCAAACACCACGCAATAAACGAGGCCACAATTCCGGACAGCTACTACGTAAAGGAGCTCTACCGAAGAATTTACAATTACGCCTACCCGGAAGAAGTACAGGTTAGAAACATAAGTGGTCCGATTGCAGAAATGATCTTCGAATTAATAAACAGCTACGCAAAAGCGAGTCATAAAGGAGGTGGAACCGATGACAGCCATCAATAAAGGGTTCGGCCTTTTATTTGAAATGGGCTGCGGAAAAACAAGAACCGCCATAGCCATAGCCGGAGCGGCATACAGCCTCGGAGCCGTCCAGCGCGTTCTGGTAGTCGCACCGACCTCGGTCGTTTCGGTTTGGCCTAAGGAGATCGCGGAGGTCGCGGACTTCAGGGTAACATGCCGGGCGCTCCTGGGGACCAAGAACCAAAGGCTCAAGATGCTCGACGACCTCGAAAAATTCCCGTTCAAAGCCATGAAGGTCGCGGTCATAAACTACGAGTCCACATGGCGAGAGGACGTATTCGAGGAGCTCAAGAAATACGACGCGGACATGATCGTCTGCGACGAAAGCCAGAGGATCAAGACCCACGACGCAAAGCAGTCGAAAGCGATGCACGAGCTCGGAGACAAGGCAAGGTACAAGCTGATTCTTTCCGGAACCCCAGTCCAGAATGACGCGATAGACATCTGGAGTCAGTACCGATTCCTGGACAAAACCGTATTCGGAGACAACTTCTACAAGTTTCGGAACCGGTACGCCATCATGGGAGGCTTTAACCGGAAGCAGATTGTAGGATACAGAGACCTCGACGGCCTGATTAAAAAAGAGCACTCGATAGCCTTCAGAATCACGAAGGAAGAAGCCATCGACCTGCCGGAGCAGACCTTCATAACACGAAGAGTCGAGCTCGACAAAAAGACCGCGGATCTATACCAGCAAATCAAGCGCTCCAGCTACGCAGAACTGATTAACGGAGAAACAATCACAGCCACAACAGTGCTGACAAAGCTCCTCCGACTGCAGCAGCTCGCCGGAGGATTCCTGGTGACAGACGACAACGAAAAGCCGGAGCTTGTGAACCGGTCAAAGCTCGACGCGCTCGCAGACATTATCCAGGACTACGTAATCGACGGGAAGAAGAAGCTGGTGATTTTCGCTAGATTTATTCCGGAGGTCCATGAGATCCAGAACGTGATCGCGGGGCTCTTCAAAGGAACCGGGATGCGGAAGGTGGCGATCTACGGAGCGATCAAGAAGGAGGAGCGCGGAGAAATCATCCGGCAATTCCAGGAAGACCCGAAGACGACGGTGATCGTCGGGCAGATCGACACGCTGGGCGTCGGAGTCACCCTGACGGCAGCGGACACTTGCGTCTACTACAGTAAAAATTTTAACTACGCTACTTTTTCTCAGTCGCTGAGCCGAATCCACAGGATCGGGCAGAGGAACACCTGCACATACATAAGCCTGATCGCGGAAAAGACGGTCGATGAAAACGTAGAAACCGCCCTGGCGAAAAAAGAGGACATGGCCAAAACCGTGGTCGATGATTGGAGGAACTTCTTCACATGAGAAACCTGAAATACGGAACCTATGGATATACGCATCTGGATCTCGGAGAAAAGAAGCCGGAATGCTGCGGAACCTGCAAGTACCACAAAAAAGAAGACGACTGGGTGTGCGACAACCCGGACTCCGACTGCTACGCAGATTACACGGAATACAGAGATTTCTGCGAAAACTTCGAGAAAAGAACCCGATAAGGGCTAAAAACCGCGCTTTTAGCATAGCGACCGCCATGTCGCGCAACCTCCTATTTGAGAGATAGACCAATACATAACAACAAAAGCCCGGAGCGCGGCCGGGCGACAGCAATAGAAAGGACTTACCACCTATGGAACTTACTGAAATGTTCACGAAGTATGAGGAACTCCTCGCCAAAAAGGACGAACTCGCCACGGCAACCAAAGACAACAACGCCTTGATCGACACCCTCAAGGAGGAGATCGAAAACGAGATGGTCGACCAGGACATCCCGCAGATCGCCGTCGGCAACTACACCTACAGCCTGCAGGAGAAAACAAAGTACGCAAAGATCGGAGAAGAGAAGCTGGCGGCAAAGGGCCTGGACTTCTTCGAGGTTTTGAGATCGCAGGGATACGGAGACATCATCAAAGAGACCGTCAACGCCAACACGCTCCAGAGCACAATGGCAGCAGCGGCAGAGGAAAACGACGGAGAGCTCCCGGAAGAGCTCGCGGAGATTGTGTCCTCCTACGATTACACCGACATCTCGAGGCGCAAGGCTTCAAACAAGGCCGCTAAAAAGGCCAGAGCAAAGAAAGGAGAATAACCATGGGAGAATACTTTGAACAGGAAGACGGGCAGATCATGTTTGACACCCGCCTGGAATCAGAACGGAACGTCGAAGAAAACGTCGCGGCAGCGATCGAGTTCACCTGCCACCAGATCGCCAGCGAGAATCCGCCGAAGGTCACGAGCCGCTACGACGGCTACGGCATCGCCTCTGAGCGCCTCTGCACGGTCAAGGTCGCGATGAAAGAGGTCGAGCAGGCGATGAAAACTTTCCTGGCGATTCTTCCCACGAGCGAAGACAAGGGAATCGAATCGGCGGCAAGCCTCAAAAATTCAGCAAGCAAGCTCGTGCTGGCAGCGGTGCTCCTGGCAGCACACGCCGATCGGATCATGAATGACCTCTACGAAGAGGTCGGAGCAACCAAGACGCCCCTCGAAGAGTACGCGGACAGCTTAAATGATGAGAGCTTCGAAGAGGCAGAAGAAACCGAGGAAGAAGCCGCAGACGACGCGGATGAAAAGGAGGACTAAACCATGGCTACAGAAAAGAAGAATGAGGTCGCAACCGTCGACAATTTCCAGATCGTCACAGGATACGAGGAAATGGACGAAGACCTGAAGGCAGAGCTCGAGGATGAGATGGACGACCTCGACGAAGACACCGGCATCGACGCGAAGCACATCAAGATCCCGTCCGGAGGCGGAAAGGCCTTCGAGGTTGAGACCGACGATCCGGAAGACCCAGAGGTCCTGAAGGAAGTCGATGGCGTGATTATTTTCACCCACCGCATGAACGCCTACTGGGCTCACAAGTTCGGAGAGACAGACGAAGACGGAAACACAAACAAGATCCCGGACTGCAGCTCCATGGACGGAAAGAGCGGGCTCATGAGAGAGACCGGAGAAATCAGAGACTGCGCGACCTGCCCGTTTAACCAGTTCGGATCCGAAGGAGCAGGAAAAGCCTGCAAGAACATGCGCCGCCTTTACATTTTAAGAGACGGAAAGCCGGACGTCTACCTGCTCACGGTTCCGCCAACATCCCTTAAGGATATCAACAAGGCGCTGAAAGCACTGATGGGAAAGACCAAGACGCCGTACACAAGACAGATCGTGACCTTTAAACTTTCCGTCGCGGAAAGCAAGGACAAGATCAAGTACAGCCGCGTAAGTCTTGAGAAGAAGGCGCTCCTTCCGGACAACCTCTTCCCGGTAACCCAGGCGCTCCGCGCGGAGCTGAAAAAGAGCTACGAATCCGTAGCTATCACCTCCGGAGACTACGCGCAGCCGGAGCAGGCACCTGCAGACGCGGCAAAGCAGGAGCCGGCAGCAGGCCCGGCAGGCCAGGACGGATTCATGAATATCCCAGAAGGGGTAGACGAAGCCCTGCCGTTTGAATAAAACTTTGAACATTGAAAATAAATTCATGGCTGCGGAGGCGAAAGCCCCTGCGGCCATTATAGAAGGAGCGAAAAATGCCAAAAACACTCGACGAATACAAGGCGCTCGGATACCCGGATAACTACCTGAAGACCGGAGACCTGATCGATTACCAGCTCGCGACTTTCCTCACGAGCACAATGGACATCGAAGACCAGACCGGAGCCGTCCAGGACGACTACTGCTCAAGCACATGCGGAAACACCGGACTCAGACAGACCATCTACCGCAAGAACAAAAGAACACCGTGGGAATACATCGGAGAAGCCACGACAGACAACCCTCTCGAAAACCGCGCCCCGGCGCACGCAAGGATGGTCTTCGTTTGCAGCGCATATAGAAACGACGACCCGAAGAGAATGTGGACGAATGTCCAGAGAGCACGAACCGTCTGCCGGATGATCATCAAAAGCGGAGACCTCCCGGTCGCGCCGCATCTTTACTTCGGAAAATTCCTGAACGATTACAAGGAAGAGGAAAGAGACCTCGGCGTTGAATACGGACTTTTTCTCCTGGATCACTGCGACAGGATGCTGGTGATCAAGAACGACGTCGACGAAGACGCGCCGGCGATCTCCAAAGGGATGACGACGGAGATTGAGCACGCGATCGAACACGGAATGGAGCCGGAGTACATAAACATCTCCAAAATCGAAGAAATGAACGAATAAAGGAGCGAGATAAATGGTTGAAGCAGTAGACCTCGACAGCATTGTCGACTACAGAATGGAATACGAGCCGTACGTGAAGAAGGCGAAGGTTTCCGGAGACAACATGACCGGAATCTGCCCATTCCACGACGATAGGAACGCCTCCTTCTCAGTCGACCTGAAGACAGGAAAATGGCACTGCTTCGCAGAGGACATCGGCGGCAATTTTATAGACTTCTGGGCTAAAGTTTACAACACGGATACAAAGGAAGCCTACAAGCAGATATGCGAAAAGTACAACATTTTAATGCCGACGCCCGAAGACAAGGAAAAAAGGCGCGTAAGTCAGCGGAGCTTTTCGGTTAAGCAGTACGCCTTCCAGAAACACCTTCCGGAAGACTGGCTCCGCAATTCCTGCCACATTTCTGACGAAAAAGACAAAGACGGAACCACATGGATGAAAATACCGTACCTGAAGGAAGACGGAACGCTGGCAACGTACCGGAAGCGCTACGCAAATAAGGAATTCAGATGGCGTTACGGATCCAGCGGAAAGATCATCATGTACGGCGAGTGGCAGCTCGAGAAGATCCGGAAGGCAGGCTACGTGTGCCTGGTCGAGGGAGAGTCCGACAGCCAAAGCATGTGGCAGATGGGAATCAGCTGCCTCGGAATTCCCGGAGCGTCCATGTTCAAGCCGAACATGGCGGACAAGCTCCAAGACCTGAAGGTATACATTCATCAGGAACCGGACCAGGGCGGTCAGACATTCCTGCAAAAGGTGACCGAAGGACTGATCAAGGGCGGATTCATTGGTAAGGTTTACAAATTCCAGTGCAGCGCGATCGGCGGACACAAGGACCCGAGCGAATTATACATGGAACTCGGAGCAGAGAAGGCCGGGCAGAAAATTCTAAAGCTCCTCGAAGGAGCAAAGGAAATCGACCTGAGTAAACCGGAAACAGCTGTCCCCGAAGCAATCAGCGGAGCACCGGTGAATCTCAGACAGCCGGAAGGATGGATCTACTCAGACCAGGGAATCAGTCACATCGATGAGAAAACCTACGGGCCCGTGCTGGTCTGCCGGACCCCGATCATTTTAACGCAGAGACTGAAAAGCCTGGAGACCGGAGAAGAAAAAATTGAAATTGCATTCAAGCGCGACGGAGAATGGAAAACCGCGATCTTCCAGCGTTCGACCATTTTCACGGCGCGCTCAATCACGGTCCTCGCGGACCTTGGGTGCACGGTAACGTCCGAAAACGCGAAGATGCTGGTGCGCTTTCTTTCCGCACTCGAAGCAGAGAACATAGATATTATACAGAAATCCGACGCCACGTCCACATTCGGATGGCAGCCGGGAAAAAGGTTCATCCCAGGACACGACAAAGGAATTGTTCTGGACATAGACCCATCGCAGAGAGGAATGGCCGCAGCTTACTGCCAAACCGGAACGCTCGAAGGGTGGGTCGAAACCATGAGACCGCACAGAGAGCGCGACACCTTCCGGTTTATTATGGCTGCGAGCTTTGCGGCGCCTCTCCTGCGGATCATAAAACAAAGAATATTCTTCGTTTATAACTGGGGATCCAGTAAAGGAGGAAAGACGGCTGGCCTTAAAGCAGCGCTCTCCGCCTGGGGAGATCCGGAACGACTGATGGTAAATTTTAACGCGACGCAGGTCGGGCTGGAACGGATCGCCGCATTTTACTGCGATCTGCCACTCGGCATCGACGAACGGCAGCTCGCCGGAAAGAATCAGGACTCACTGGAGAAGATCGTCTACATGATCTCATCCGGAACCGGGAAGATCAGGGGAGCGAAGGGCGGAGGTCTCCAAACCACAAGCCAATGGAGGACCGCGGCCCTGGCGACCGGAGAGGAACCGCTCTCAACCGAAACAACGCAGACCGGTGTCAGCTCCCGAGTTCTTGAGATTTACGGCGGCCCATTCGACAGCGAGCAGCAGGCGGGGCTGATGCACCAGCAATGTATGGAGAACTTCGGATACGCTGGTCCAGAATTCGTCCGGCGGCTTTTCCAGGTCACGGAATCCAGCATTCAGGAAAAATACAGCGATATGCTCAAATACGTGAACGGAATAGCCAAAGGAAAAAGCGGATCACACATCGCAGGGATCTCCGCGGTCGCTCTGGCTGATGCCATGATCGACACCTGGATCTTCTCGGAAGACGCACCGGCAGCGGAAGATGAGCCGGAAGGTCAGGAGAAGAGTCTGGAAATCAAGCCTGAGAGCTGGGAGCGAGCAAAGCGCATGGCGGAATCCATTCTGAAAGCGCAGATCGACTCAGAAGCAGCCGACGTAAATGAAAACGCCGTCCAGTTTATAACAGACTGGGTACTCTCGAACAAGGGATACTTCGGGGAAAAAGCCATCGGAACCTGCCTCGGAGATATCAATGAGAGTGCGAGCATTGCCTGGATTTACCCTTCTTTGCTGACCGAAGCTCTGAAAAAAGCCGGATTCAGTCCGAGGAAAACTCTGAAATACATGGCCGACAGGGGAATTCTAAAGATGGACAAAGACGGAAAGCACATGAGCGTGCAGCGCCGATTTAACGGAGCCAAGACCAGGATGATCGAAATCCACATGGAAGGCGACAATGAAGACGACGTCGAAAGCGCTGCGGATGACTTCGAACCAATTTCAAAAGAAGTTGAAGAAGCACTTCCGTTTTGAAAAAATGAGGTAATAAAAAACTTGAACAATTTCCCGACGAGTTATCCACAATTTTTGACGAGTTATCCACATTTCCACAAAGAATCTGTACCCACTTTTAACGTTTCAGAGAAAAGTGGGGACAAAAGTGGGGACAAAAGTGGGGACGCGAAAATGCCGCAAAATCAAGGCTTTCAGACATCTGTACCCACTTGTACCCACTGTACCCACTAAATATTATTGCTAAACTGTTTTTTAATTTTTTTCCTTCTCTGGAACACTCGAAGGAAAAAATCTTAAAAAAAGTGAGTGTATATTCCAAAAAAAGTGGGGACAGTGGGGACACCTCCGAAAAAGCCCGGAAATAAGCCTTTTCTGAGGAAAAAAGTGTACCCACTAAAAATGGGGACAAAGTGGGGACGCAACCAGAAAGCCATCGGAAAGGAGGACTAAGTGATCCAGAATAACAACCAATACGAGGCCATGATGCAGGACTTCGAGCGGTACAAGAAGAACCGACAGAACGTCCCGCTCGAGACATTGAAGACAAAATACCAGAAACCATACGAGGCTCTGAAGCTGAAGCTGAAGGAAGAGTTGCAATGGTACGTGAGGCAGCTTGCATTCCTCGGAATTTACGAGGTCTTGAAAAAAGACAAGGACGACCTGATCCCCGTCTGGCGGGAACAGATCGAGAAGATCTACCAGGAAGAGGAAGCCAAGGGGCTGCCGAAACTTCTCGGAAGAGCGATCTACCGGCACATGGACATGCGGGAATTCGAAACGCTGGTCTGCGAGACATTGACGAACCGGATTCACTACGAAGTCTACGCGCCTTACTGGCTTAAGAATTGCAGAACCGAGAACGGAAAGATCACGAACGACCTGCTCGACGGAATGGTCTGGGACCCGGAACATAACCTCTGGGAAGGAAAGACCGAAGAAGGAAATCCATGCTGGACCGTTAAGCTCCCGCCGACACAGGAACTGATCGACAAGGAAAAGAATGAGGACCGGGAATCCTTCGAAAAATGGATGAAGGAGCTCGAAGCAAAAGAAAAGAAGGAGGCTTCATGAAAAGCGGAAAAAACTGTGAAGGATATCCGGACCCGACAGCATCAATCGCCATCGGAAGAGTAGCCAAGGAAGAACGTGCAGCGGATCCGGACCGCGATGCGGAGTACAAGATTAAAATCATGACGAAAGCCTTAAAAGCCATGGCGCGAGGCTTCGGATTCGAAATCACGAACCGCGTCGAATTTAAGGATAAGACAACCGGAAAGGAGTACAAATGATAGCCATCACCATCGCAATCATCGTCCTGCTCGCAGTTTTGATTTTAAGAGACGCAGCCGTCGGAGACGAAAACTGGGACGAAGAAGAGATGCGGAACATCGCGGAAGCCCGGAGATACATGCGGGAGCTTGACGACGAAGAACAGCTCGAGTACCTGGAAGAATACCGGAAGCAAAAGGAGGAAAAGAATGCTCGAAAATTACATCGAAAACTTCAGCACAGAGAGCGCTATCGCGGCCATTCAGACCCAGACGAAAAGCAGGACTAAAGAGCAAGCCCTCGCGATCGCCCGGAAGAAAATCCCGAAGGAGCCATACTTCCAGGACAAAATCCGGAAAAGGCTGAAGCAGAAATACCCGGAAGGATTCTGCAGAAAAATCAGCCAGGGCGTCTACGCCGAAGCTGGAATCCCGGACCTTTTATTCATTTACGAAGGTCACTACTTCGGATTTGAGGTCAAGCGCCCGCTGGTCGGGAGGCTTTCGGACATCCAGCGCCGAACGATCCGCCTGATCGAAAAGGCTGGAGGAACGGCGGCGGTCGTCCGCTGGCCAGAGGAAGCAATAGAAACAATCGAGGAATGGAGGAAAGAAAATGGATTATGAGGGCCGCGAAATCTTAGACTGGATGCTCTCGAGATATGTAAGAGCGACGCGCCGGAAGGCAGAGCTGCAGGCTCGCCTGATCCGGCTGAACGAAGAAAAAGGAGATCCAATCAAGGCGCTCGGATACGACCCGATGCCGCACGGATCCGGAGAAGGCGACGGAGCTGCTGGTATTCTTTTCAAGATTTCAGATGTCGAAGAAAAACTCCTCGACCAAAAGCGAGAGATCGCAGATTCACTTGTCGCGATTACAGAAATCCTGGACATCCTCCCGACGAAGTCGGAAGAGCGAGAGGTCTGCGAGCTGAGATATCTGGACCGGAAGAGATGGGAAGAGATCGCGGACATCCTCCATTTTTCCACGAAACAATGCCAGCGGAAGAAGAACGCAGCGCTCGATTATTTACTGGAAAACGAATGGGTTCAGATTCGGATCCGCGACGAAGCCCCGCACTACGAGCAATGCGCAGCCATCGCAGATATGCGAAGAGAAAAGCGGAGACGGCAGGAAGAGCTCCGGAATTCAGAGGCCGATGAATAAACCCGAAAAAATAACTCGAAAAAATTATCCGGAAAAATAAAGCCGGAAAAAAATCGGCCGGAAAATTTCAGGGAAAGAAAAACCGGAGACGAAAGCCCGGAAAATAAATCCAGAAAATAAAACCGGGATACAAAAACCAGAGAATAAGACCCGGAAATTAAACCGGAAAACGGGCGGCAAAAAGTTAGAAATATAAGAAGCTCTGCAAGGGCGGCCTTAAAGGGCCGGCAAAAATAGAAGGGGCAAAAGCGGGATAGCAGAGACGGGCGGCAGACAAGGGAGGCCTGCTGCCGAGGGCTTGAGAGAAGGAAAGAAACATGAACGCACGAGACAAGAGCAAGACAGACCACGGCCAGCGCGGCAGACCCGCGGGCACGAGGGCATGAGGGCACACAAGGCAAGGGCTCAAGAGCAAGGACGCGAGAGCGCGAGCGAGCGAGAGCACTAGGCCGGGCGGCACGAGCACACGAGGCGAGACCTCGGAGACAGGACATCATCGGAAGACAAGAGCAAGATGTCCCACCGTGTCCCATGCGCACATGATACAATGATAGAGTCGAAAGACTAAGAGATCAGGAGCGAGGCGGTCGAGACAGCCCGTTCACTGAGACCTACACACACGAAGAAGGACTGGTTCGAACCTCGCTGCGGACCGGCCCTTTTTATTTGTGCAACCTGCACATTTCGTAGGTACTACTTTGTGCATATTTCACAAGCGGGGCGAGGAAAGCCCGACGCTTTCCCGGATTTGAACTCAATTTTTTATCGCGTTTCGTTACGCCAGGGCCCCGGAAGGCCTCCGGAACCCGCCGGAACGCGCTCTGAACGACAAGGAAGGAAGAGGAACATGCAGCAAGACGTCAAGGATAAGATAGCCGACGCCGACACAAGGATCGTCAGCCTTTCGGATATCCATCCAGCCGAATACAATCCCCGGCAGGACCTCCAGCCCGGCGACCCGGACTACGAAGCTCTGAAGCGGAGCATTGAAGACAACGGCTACGTCGGGCTGATCTTAATCAACAAGGACGGAACCATCATCGGAGGTCACCAGAGGTACAAGGTATTAAAAGACCTCGGCTACACAAAGGCTCGCGTCCTCGTGACCGACGTAGACAAGCAGACCGAGAAAGCCCTGAACATTGCCCTGAACAAAATCAGCGGTGACTGGGATGAGGAAAAGCTGAAAGCAGCCCTCATGGACCTTGACCTGAACGATTACGACCTGACAAAAACCGGCTTCACTTCTTCGGAGGTCGAGGACCTCGTCCTGAAGCTGGACACCGTGGAACCCGAAGAGGACAACTTCGACGCGGACGAAGCCTACGATGAAATCACGGACCCCGTCACGAAACGCGGAGACATCTGGATCCTCGGAGACCACAGGCTGATGTGCGGAGATTCGACAGACCCGACCGACGTGAGCGCCCTTCTTCAGGGAGCCGAGGCGGACCTCGTGATCACGGACCCGCCGTACAACGTGAACTACAAAGACGGAGAAATCAAGAACGACAACATGGCGGAGGACACCTTCGAGCAATTCCTAGATGAAGCCTTCGGATGCATGTTTGACGCGATGCGAGAGGGAGCCGCGGCCTACGTTTTCCACGCAGACAGTGAAGGCCTCGCTTTCCGCCGGGCGTTCAACGATTCCGGATTCAAGCTGGCGGAATGCCTGATCTGGGAAAAGAATAGCTTTGTCCTCGGCCGGCAGGATTACCAGTGGAGACACGAACCGATCCTGTACGGCTGGAAAGAAGGAGCCGCGCACTACTTCATCGACGATCGGAGTCAGGACACCGTCCTCCTCGAGGATGAGCTGGACTTCCAGAGTATGAAGAAGGAAGACCTTATCACATACATCAACCAGATCCGCGACAGCTACAAGAACCGGACCACGGTCCTTTTTGAAAACAAACCGACAAAGAACGACCTGCACCCGACGATGAAACCGATCTCGCTAGTCGGCAGACTGATGAAAAATAGCAGCAAGCCCGACTGGAACGTCCTGGACCTTTTCGGAGGTTCCGGATCCACGCTGATGGCTGCGGAACAGCTCGGCCGGAACGCCTACCTGATGGAGCTGGACGAAAAGTTCTGCGACGTCATTGTGAAGCGCTGGGAAGACTTCACCGGCCGGAAGGCAGAGAAGGCCCAGAAGCTGGAGGTGACGCTATGAGTCCATACGAAATCCTCTCTGAAATTTTAGGGGGGGGGGTACAGTCATGAGCAGTAGCGGAACCGAAGCTAAAGGCATGTACCGCGTCGAAGTCATCGCGCAGCTTTTCGGAGTAAGTACCCGGCGCGTCCAGCAGCTGACGCAGGATGGCGTTATCAAAACAACCGCCGTCCTGGAAACCGACGAAAAAGGCCACACCCACACCGTCCGGAGGTACGACCTCGTCCCGACCATTCAGGCATACGTCAAATACCTATCGGACAAGGCCTACGGAAAAGCGCACCGGACCGACAAAGAAATCGAACTGCGCGAGAAAAAAATGCAGGCAGACATCGCCCTGAAAGAATCCCAGGGAGAGCTGCACAAGCTGAAGACGGAAATAGCTACCGGACAGTACATAAGCATCGAAGAGGTGCAGCTGGACTACGCCCGGTTTTTTATTGTTTTTAAGAAATTCGCCACGAGCCTCCCCGCAAGGCTGACCGGGATGCTTTCAGGGCAGATGGAGCCAGCCGACCTCAGACGATGCGAGAAGGAGCTCGCCGCTGAGACGAATCACCTCCTGGAATCGTTCGTGGTCGCCGGCCAAGTTGGACCAAAGGACGTGAAGAGAGATGGAACCCTTAAAACACAAACGAATAAGGATACGAAAGTATCAGCTAACGAAGTACCAGGCTGATGCCCTCCGTCTTTTAAGACCGCCGGAGGACATCACCGTATCGGAATGGGCGGAGAAATACCGAGTGCTGGACACCAAGACCTCCGCACTTCCCGGACCATGGAGAAACGACAAGACCCCGTACCTCGTCGACATCATGGATGAGCTGACCAACTACGAGACGGAAGAAATCGTCTTCTGCAAGCCGACGCAGGTCGGAGGAACCGAAGCCCTCCAGAATATGCTGGGCTACGTGATTATGCAAGACCCGTCGCCTGCCATGATCGTCTACCCGACAGACAAACTGACAGAATCGATCAGCGAAAACCGAATCGAGCCGATGATCAAGGCGAACCGGAGCCTCCTGAAACTTTACAAGGAAACCGAATCCTCGAAGTTGGAAATGCAGTTCGACGGAATGTACCTAACCCTCGCCGGATCGAACAGCCCGAGCTCCCTGGCATCAAAAGCCATTAAATACCTCTTTTTAGATGAGGTGGACAAGTACCCAGGAAGCAGCAAAAAGGAGTCGGACCCAATCTCCCTGGCAAAGGAAAGAACGAAGACCTTCAGAAACCGGAAGATCTACATGACGTCAACTCCGACGCTTTCCACCGGACAGATTTGGAAAGCCTTGATGGACTGCGACGTGGAGAAACACTTCTTCGTGCCGTGCCCACACTGCGGAGAGATGATCGAGCTGAAATTTAAACAGCTGAAATTCCCATCCGGAGACGACCTGTCGAATCAGGATCGTGCCGACATGGCGGTCTACATTTGCCAGAACTGCGGAGAGAAGATCACCGATCAGGATAAAGACCAAATGCTCCGGCAGGGCGAATGGCAACCCGTCCGGCAGAACGGAAAGTACAACCGGAAGATCGGTTACTGGATGAATACGCTTTATAGCCCGTTCGTCCGTTTTTCAGAAATCGTGAAGGAATTCCTGGATTCAAAGGATGACCCGGAGAAGCTCCAGAACTTCACGAACTCATGGCTCGCAGAGCCGTGGGAAGACACCACGCTGAAAACCAGCGCGGATGTTGTTCTTCAGAGACAGACGGAGCGGCCGGAATTCACCGTCCCGAACTGGGCGAAGATCCTGACCGGAGGCGTGGACGTTCAGCAAACCAGCCTCTACTGGACCATTCGAGCGTGGGGCAGCTACATAACCAGTCAGAACATTGCGCACGGACAAGCGTTATCTTTCCAGGACATCGAGAGGATCATGAACACCCCGTACTTCAGAGAAGACGGAGAGCAAATGGTCGTAAATCTCTGCCTGGTCGATTCCGGATACGACGCAGACGCCACCTATGACTTCTGCGCATTGAACGCGGAATGGGCGCTCCCGACCAAGGGCGTGAGCAACCCGATGCTCTCGCACTTCAAACTGTCGAAAATCAATAAGCCCGGATCGCAAGCCTACGGAATGAACCTCGTTCTCGTAGACGGTGATAAGTACAAAGACATGATCGCCGGAAGGATGAAGAAACCAAACGGCCGCGGCAGCTGGATGGTTTATGCCGGCTGCGACCGGGAATACGCAGAACAGGTCACAGCGGAGCACAAGGTCAACGTCAAAACCGCCGGAGGGCGAGTGGTTCAGAGATGGGTACCGAAACGGAGCCACATCGATAACCACTACCTCGACGCAGAGGTCTACTCGCTGGCGGCGGCCGATACCCTGGGCGTCCGCTCCTTCCATCTTCAGGATGAAGAAGCGATCAAAGAAAAAACCAAGAGGTCGGAGCAATCGGAAGAATACACTCCCGAAGAAAACTGGATAAAGCAGAACGAAAACTGGCTATAAGGAGGAAGAGCCATGAGTGAAGAGACAAACAAGAGCGACATTCTCTCCGGAGACATAACCGCGGCGGAACTTTTGACGGAGGTCACCACCGCAATCCGAAAGATTCTGATCGGAGGCCAGAGATACCAGATCGGATCCCGAAAGCTGACAAGGGCGGACCTTTATCAGCTCCGGAAGCTGAAGGAAGAACTGCAGGCGGAGGTGGCGGCAGAGGGCGACAGCTCGCTCCTTGACAATACCTACGTGGCATTTTTTGAAGGCCCGAGGTAAAGGAGGAATGCAAAGTGAGCTGGATAGACAACCTGATCGCATGGATCAGCCCGAAAGCCGGAGCGGAACGTGCCGCGTGGAGAGCGACATATAACGAACTTCGGAATTACGACGCAGGATCCGGATCAAGACTGAATGCTGGATGGCGGATTTCAAACGCATCGGCAGAGATGACTGACCGTCCAAGCCGGGACATCGTCCGCGCAAGGGCGCGAGACCTTGAAAGAAACAGCGACATCGAAAACTCCCTGCTTTCTGCGTACAAAAGGAACGTGATCGGCGGAGGGTACGCATTGCAGGCCAAAACAAAAAACGCAAGCCTGAACAAGGACCTCGAAACCCTCTGGAAAAAGTGGTGCAAAGCCCGGAACTGCGACGTCACTGGGCAGCAAAGCCTGACGCAGATGTTGCGAATGGCGGTCGTCCGGAAGAAGGTCGACGGAGGAATCCTTTTTATAAAATGCTACACCGACAGCGGCATGATTCCGTTTCAGATTCAGATGGTCGAAGTCGATGAGCTGGATACGATGAGGACCAGTGCCACCGCGGAAGGAAATCGAGTCATCGGAGGGATTGAGTACAACCGATACAACCGCCCGGTCGGATATTACATCCGGCAATACGGAATCGACGGCTTCACACTCGAAGAGCCCAGGTACGTCAAAGCGGATGATGTGATTTTTTATTACACGAAGCGCCGGCCGTCCCAGATCAGAGAGATGAGCGACATGGCGCCGACGATGACGCGGATCCGCGACACGAACGAATTCATGACCGCGGTCTCCGTGAAGGAAAGAATCGCGGCCTGCCTTTCCGTTTTCATAAAGAAAACCGTCCCGACCGTCGGCATCGGAAGAAATGCAGCGACGGAGAACGCAGCAAAGCACGAGTACGATGGCAAAACCCTGACACCCGGAATGATTAAAGAGCTGAACGCCGGCGACGACGTCCAGGTGGTAAACCCGACCGGACAAGGATCCGACGCGACCAGCTTCACGAAGCTGCAGCAAAGGATGATCGGAGCCGGGCAGGGACTCTCCTACGAAGCAACCAGCCGAGACATGAGCGAGACCAACTATAGCTCGGCACGGCAGGGAATGATCGAGGATGAGCTGACATTCCAGGAAGAGATCGAACAGATCATGGCCATCCTCGACGAAATATACGAGACCTTCGTGATCAGCTGCTACCTCGCCGGAAAGATCAAGGTCCGCGGGGACTTTTTCGCAAAGAAGGATGAATTCTTCGAACATTCCTGGATTAAGGCGCCGAAGAAGTGGATTGATCCACTGAAGGAAACCAGCGCGACAAAGACCGCACTCAACACAGGACAAAAGACCTTCAAAGAAGTGGCTGCGGAGAACGGCCGCGACTGGAGACAGCAAATCGACGACAACATCGAAGTGATCGAGTACGCGAAGAAAAAAGGATACGACATCGGAGGTGTTATATACGATGGCAAACTTGCGGCAGAAAAAGAAGAAGAGGAAGAAGCTGGCGATGGAACAGGCCAGAACGGAAGCAATCAAGGCTCAGATCCTGCAGCCGTGGCTGAAGGCAACGCCGATGATTCTGGCTCAGATGACAGCGGAACTGAAGGCGAGGAAAGCTCTGGAGAGAGCGGCGCCGGAGATGACGGAGGAAACAAAGATGCCAAAGAATAAAAATCAAGGCTTCCGTGCTTTCGGAGCCGGAAGTATTCGAGCCCTCGACGGAGAAGGAAACGAAAGAAAATTCGAGCTCTCCTTCTCAAGCGAGGAACCCTATGATAGATGGTTCGGCCCAGAGATTCTGGACCATGCGGACGGATGCGTCGACCTAAGCAGGCTGAACGAAATCGGAGTCGTCCTATACAACCATAACCGCGACGCGGTCATCGGAAAGATTAACCGCGCCTGGATCGAAGGAAACCGCGGCAAGGCAGAAATCGAATTTGATACCGACGCGGAATCCGAAACAATCTACCAGAAGGTCAAAGGGGAAACCTTGAAGGGAGTCTCCGTAGGCTACGTGGTAGATGACTGGGAGGAAGTAATGCCTGGAAAGCAGTCAGAAGATGGACGGTTCACCGGACCGTGCTCGATCGCGAGGAAGTGGGCGCCTTACGAGATAAGCATCGTCTCCGTACCTGCCGACCCGACAGTAGGAGTCGGAAGGGATATGAAACCGGAATCGGAAGATAGGGAGACGATCCCAATCGGACTCGCAGAGAGGCAACTTCAAATAAACAAAAACCGAATGGAGGTAAAGAAAAATGACGATTGAACAGATGATCGCACGCCAGCAGCAGCTGGTGGACGCTGCAAGAGCTGAACATCGTGACCTCAACGCAGACGAATCTGCAGAGTACGAAAGGCTCCAGCGCCAGATTGCAGATGCAAGACAGGCTGCCGGTTCCGCTCACGCGAATCCGGCTCCCGCAAGCACCAGCACAGAGGGAGAAGGACAGAGGTCTGCATCTCAGACAGCAAATCCGGATCCCGAAGCAGAGACAAGAGCCGCACAGGCTGAGAGAGAAAGAGTTCTCCACATTCAGAGCCTCTGCCGACAGTTCGACATGGACCCGGCTGAATTTATCAACAACGGATCCACAGAGGATCAGGTGAGAACCGCCGTGATTGACCACCTCACCAGACAGAGCGCACCGGTTGCGAGCCACATCACCCAGGTCGATGATGAAAACGACAGATTCCGTCGCATGGCTTCCGATTCCCTCGTGATGAGATCCGGCATGACGCTCGACCACCCGGAGGAAGGCGCAAGAAGTCTGACAGGTATGTCTTTAAGAGACCTCGCTATCGAGTGCCTGCAGAGAGACGGCTATCAGGACGGCTCCCTTTTAAGAAAAGGACCGGAAGAAATCTACGACATCGTAGCAAAGAGAGCTTTCTACAATCCGGAGTCCGCATTCCCGGCAATCCTGGACCAGACGATCGAGAAGGCGTACAAGGAAGGCTACAACAAGGCGCCGGTTACATTTGACCGATTCACCAAGAAGGGATCGCTCCGCGATTTTAAGAAGCATGACAACTACTATCTCGCAGGACCGGTCGGAGAGTTCCTCGAAGTTCCGGAGAACGGAGAGCTCAAGCATGACGTATTCGAGGATGCGCACCTGCCTCAGAGACAGCTGAAGACCTACGGCCGCCAGTTCACCCTGAGCCGGAAGGCCTTCATCGATGACGACATCGGCCTCGTGACTTCCATCCCTGCCCGCTACGCAGCAAGCGCAAGGAAAACCATCAACAAGCAGGTCTACGAAATCCTCGTAAACAACAACACCATCTACGATGGCGCTAAACTTTTCGGAACGGAGCACAAGAACATGCTCGCAACTGGAACCGGAATCACTCAGGAAGCAATGCAGACCATGATCATGGCTCTTTCAAACCAGAAGGACCAGTTCGAAGAGGCCATCATCATCCGTCCGGCAACCATCGTCGTTCCTTCCGGAATGAAGTTCGACATGTACACCCTGTTCTTCAGCCCGACAATTAACACGAGCGATAACACCCAGGCAGTGAACCCGCTCTATGAATACCGCGATAGCATCCAGGTCGTAGAAGACCCGACCATCAACGTTCTCTGCGGAGGATTCGGCAACGTCATGCCGTGGTTCCTTTTCGGAGATCAGAGCGACACCGACGGCATCGAGGTCGACTACCTGAACGGACAGGAAATCCCGAACATCCGCAGAATGGAAACACCTGGAACTCTCGGATTCGTCTGGGATATTTACCTCGATTGGGGTATCAGCGTGATGGACTACAGAGGCATCGTCAAGAACCCTGGCGTCAAAGTCGACACGAAGCTCAAGCTCGCGTGATAGAAAGGAGGAATAACCATGGCAACAGCTAATTTCTGGCAGAGAGGCGAGACGATCGACCGCACCAATTCTGGCTCGGATACCATCGAGCCCGGAACCATCCAGGTGATCGGAAAGAGAATCGGAGTCGTCGCAACAAGAGCTCTGCCCGGAGCGAAATACTCCGTAAACGTAGAAGGTATCTACAAGTTCGCGAAGAAGACCACCGAAGCTATCACCGAGGGCGCGGAGGTCTACTTCGATTCTTCGGATAGCACAATCACCGTGACATCCGGAGACAGCACCATCCTCGCCGGTTTCGCGGTCAGTGCTGCGGACACGGCAGACGCAACCGTGCTGGTTAAGATCAACGCATGACGAAGCGCCTGATCGCAGTGCTCCCAATTTTGTGTGGAGCATACCAGTACGAGGTCGGAGACGTTCTCCCAGAGGACACCGGCATGACCGAGACATGGCTGGACACCGGAGCAGCGATCTGGAAAGAGGATGGCCAGACGACCCCGGCGGCGAAAGCAATCCCGGTAACCGCTGAACCCGGAATCACCGGACTCAGTACAACCGGGAACCCGGAGGACCTCGTCGGGAAAGTTCCGAAGGATCCTCTGAGAGAAAAACCGAAACCAAGAAGGAAAAAGACCGTATGAGTTTGTTCAAAGACGTCCTGCAGGATGACATCAAAACCACGTTCATAGACAAGGACGAATTCTCGGACATCCACAAAGTGAACGGCACGGAGATGCCGATCCAAATCGATAACAACGAACAGATCGAGCGAGAGAAGAGACTGAACCAGCACATGGACGGAATCTACACGAAACAGATGCTTGTCTACGTGGCCGCTTCTGATTTCGGAAAGCTGCCGAAGCAGGGAACCATCTTCAACCTCGACGGAAGAATTTATACGGTCACCGACGCGATCGACGAAGGCGGAGTCTACTCGATAACGCTGGAGGCGAACAGGAGCTGATGAAAAAATGGCAATCACGTATGAAGTCGATCAAAAAATGCTGGCTGAAGTTCAAGCGAAACTCGGAGAGCTGAAAGGGAAAGCCCCGACGGTAATCTCCAGAGCTCTGAACAAAACTGCAACGACCGCCCGCGGAGACCTCGCAGAAAAAGCCCAGGCAACCTATACGGTCAAAACCGGAGGCTTTAAGAAGGATATGACGATCCGGAAGGCGAACAGCGGAAATCTTGTCGCAGAGATTCATTCCGCCGGAAAACCTCTGAGCATCGTGAAATTTCACACGACAGCGCCGAAGAAATCCGGAGGCAAGGCGAACATTATAAAAGGCGGAGGCCTGAAAGCGCTGGTCTATAGCGGAAACATTAAAGCCTTCAAAGGACCGAACGGTCAGATGTTCCAGCGTCGGAGCAAAGCAAGACTCCCGATCAAGAAATTGTCCTCGAACTCGATTCCGAAGATGATCGGAAACGAAGAGAAGGTCTACGGAGTGGTCGAGCCGAGCATCGAGACGAACCTGCACCATTACATGGAACAGCAAATCGCCGTGCTGGTCGGAAAAGGAGGCTAATGCGTGACAGCTTTTGATCTGCAGCAATCCCTGCTGAAAGAAATCGCAAACATTCTGGCCGGAGTTGAGCTGAAGAACTCGTCCGGAGAGAACGCAGAAATAACTGGATATGAACAGCGGCTGCCGAAGCTGACGGAAGACGAAGAGGAAGCCTCTCAGTTCTTCCCGTATTTTATCGTGCAGTTGGAGAATGGCTCCCTTGATTCGGAAGCCGAAGAGGATGAGTACGACGCCTGGAGCGTTTCAGTAATCATCCAGCTCGGAGTCTTTGATGATTCGAAGGAAGGCAAAGGACACCGGCAGCTGCTGACCATGATCCAGAAAATCACCGATCGATTCACGGAGTACCCGCTCCTCGATAACGCCTTCAGGGCGCGACAGAAAATGGACTGGGAACTCCTCGATGAGGACACATACCCGTTTTATTTTGGAGGCATAGAAATGCACTTTCTGGTGCCGAAACAAGGAAGGAGCGATGAGTACGCATGAGCGACACAAACAAAAAGACTGCGGCTGCTGAGACAACCGCAACAAAAGCTCCGGCAGTAAAACCGGAGGCGAAACCAGAACCGGTCATGTACGTAGGCCCGACCATTAAAGGCGTGGCCACATACGGAACCGTATACACAACCATCCCGACGCAGGCAAAGGAAATCAGAGCAAACGCTCCGCAGTTCCTGAACCTTTTCGTACCCGTGAGAGAGTACGGAGCCGCCGATGAGATGATCCGCTCCCAGAAGGGCTACGTTTACGAAGCCTACAAGGAAGCGTGGAAATTAAGAGAAAAGAAGGAGGCATAAAAGATGGCTATAAAGCATGGCATTTATATCCAGGAAGAAGCCACAGCCGTAACCGTTCCGAAGACAGGCTCGTCTTCAGTTCAGGTCATCGTCGGAACCGCTCCCGTCAACATGGCGGAAGACCCCGCAGCGGCTGTAAACGTTCCGATTCTCGCAAATTCCGCAACGGAAGCAGAGACGGAGCTCGGCTATTCTTCCGATTTTTCAAAGTTCACCCTTTGCCAGTCGATGTACCTGGCCGCGAACGCGTTCCCGGTCGGCCCGATTGTTTTCATTAACGTCCTGGACCCGGCGAAGCACACCAAGGATATCGCGAGCAAGAGCTACCAGGTGAACAAGAAGCAGTTCACCATTGAAGAGGAAGGCGTCCTGCGTGATACCGTCACCGTGAAGAGCGGAACAGATACAACCGGAACATATGGAACGGACTACACCGTTTCATTCGACGCAGAGACCGGATACGCAGTGGTCACCCTCGTGGCCGGAGGAAAGCTCGCAGACGCGACAACTGTCACAGCCGCAGCAACCGCCCTCGACCCGGCCAAGGTCACCAAGACCGATATCATCGGGGCAGTGGATCCGGACACCGGAAAAGAGACAGGAATCCAGGTCATCCGCCAGGTTTACCCTAAGCTCGGAATCGTGCCTGGAATTATCCTCGCGCCGGGCTGGTCCCAGATTCCGGAAGTCGGCCTCGCGCTCACCGCGAAGGCCACCCTGACCAATGGCGTCTACAAGGCTATGGCATTCCTTGATATCGACACCACGAAGGCAAAGAAGTACACCGACACAAAGCAGGTGAAGGAAGACAGCGGATACACTTCTCCGTTCAGCGCGTCCTTCTGGCCTTGCAGCCGAATCGGAGAGTACATCTTCGCAAAGAGTGCAGTCGCAGCTTGCCTGAAGCAGTACCTCGACGCAGGAAACGACGACGTACCGTCCGCAAGCCCGTCCAACCATATGATGGGAACAACCGGAGAGTGCCTCGCAGACGGAACCGAAGTCCTGCTCGATCAGGACCAGGCGAACACCGTGAATGGCTACGGAATTATCACCGCCCTGAACCAGGACGGCTGGAGACTCTGGGGCAACTACACCAACGCCTACCCGTCAAGCGGAGACGCGAAAGACATCTGGCTGCCGGTTCGCTGCATGTTCAACTGGCAAGGAAACAACTTCATCAATACCTACTTCAGCAAAGTGGATAACCCGATGAACCAGATCCTGATTCAGAACATTGTCGACAGCGAGAACATCCGCTGCAATTCATATGCACCGGACAAGTGGGCCGGAGCGTCCATCGAATACCGAAGCGACGACAACCCGATCACGGACATCCTCGCCGGCAAGATTACGTTCAGACAGCACATCGCACCATACACACCTGCACAGGATATCGAAAACGTGATCAATTACGACATCGACACCCTGCAGGCAGCGTTAGGAGGTAATTCATAATGGCAGAAATCCCTTCCCTTTTGAACCACTACAACGTTTACAACTCAGCCGAAAAACTGGTGGGCGTTTCTGGAGAGGTTGAACTTCCGGAGTTTTCGTCCATCACAGACACACTGGAGGGAACCGGAGTCCTCGGTGAAATCGAGGACCCGGCGACCGGCCAGTTCGAGTCAATGACTGTAAAAATCCCTTTTGCGATCTTGCACACATCCGTGTACGACATCTGCAACGTGAACGAATCTGCCCTCCTGACCCTCAGAGGTTCAGAGCAGGTCATTGATCCGTCCACCGGAAAGACGGTCTACCAGCCGTGCAAGGTGGTCCTCCGCGGAAAAGCGAAGACAATCACCAACGGCTCAATGCAGAAGGGCAAAAAGATGGAGCCGGAGGTAGAGCTCGAAATCCTGTACATCAAGATCGAGGTAAACAACGAAGAGCTCGTCGAGCTCGACAAGCTGAACTTCGTGTACAAGGTACGCGGAGTAGACCTCATGGCCGACATCAGATCACAGTGCTGATACCAAAGAAGGAAGCACAAGCATGAGCTGGCGGCCGTGGCTTAAAAGGCCCGGCCGCTTGTTTTTCATATCGGAGGAAAACAAAATGGCAGATTCCAAAATCATAGAAATCCAGAAAAAAGAAGACGACTCCCTGAAAGCCGTTTTTTCAAAAGAATACGAATTTGAAGGAAGAAAAATCAAAGAGGTTGATCTTTCCGGACTTGAGGACCTTACCGCCGATGACCTCGTCAAGGCAAACAAGGTATTCACGACGAACGGAAACCTCGCGACGGTTCCGGAGATTACCCTGGAATACGCAATCATTCTGGCCGCGAGCGTTTCTCACCTTCCGCTTGAATTTTTCCAGCAGCTGAAGGCAAAGGACTCCCTCAAGGTGAAAAACCGTGTGACAAATTTTTTATACGGCGAGGATTAAACCCCGCAGACTTCGCGGACGTCCGGAAGTGTTGCCTGACTTTAAGTTTGAATTTAAATTCAGGCATTGATTATTTTTTAAACATGAGAATTTTTGACCTGATAGACCTCTGCGAGGACTTGAAAGAAGTGACAAGGGAGGAACGCAGAAAATATGGCAAGTGAATATGAAATCGCGATAAAGATCGCCGGACAACTTGATAAATCCCTCTCTTCCGCCATTTCCGGAGCGCAGAAGCAGCTACAGGGATTAAGCAAAAGCCAGTCGATCTCGCAGGGATTAACCACCATCGGAAATACCCTCACGACAGTAGGAACCAGCCTCACGGCCGGAGTCACGATGCCGATCGTCGGCCTCGCCGGAACCAGCGTGAAGGAATTCGGAGACGTGGACAAAACCCTGCGACTCGTTCAGGCAACAATGGGATCCACGGACGAAGAAGCGGCAAAGCTGGCCGCATCGCTCAAGACAGCCGCTGCCAATTCCGTATTCGGAATGCAGGACGCAGCTGACGCCACCCTGAACTTCGCCCGCCAAGGTTTCACCGCGGCCGAAGCAGGAAACATGATCACTCCAGCCTTAAACCTTGCAGCCGGAACCGAAACAGACCTGTCGGAAGTAACCAGTGGACTCGGAAACGCGCTGAAAATGTTCGGTAAGAATTCTGACTATGCAACGACAGCTGCAGACATTCTGGCAAAGGCGCAGGCTCAGGCGAACACGACCACATCGGACTTGTTCGAAGCAATGGCAACCGCGGGACCAATCGTCGCAAAGGTCGGATGGAACATGCAAGACCTCGCAACGATTACCGATGTTCTGGGCGACGCGGGAATCAGCGGATCCGAAGGAGCTACAGCCCTGAAGACCGGACTCGCAAGACTGGCGTCCCCGGCAAAAGACGGAGCCGTGTGGATGAAAAAGCTCGGGCTGAACATTTTCAACGCGGACGGAACCATGAAGAGCATGGTCAACGTCCAGGAACAGCTGCACAATGCATTCGCAGGTTTGACGCAGGAAGAACAGCTGCAGGCAGCATCCGCAATCTTCGGAAAAAACCAGATGGAAAAGTGGATGGCACTGATCAATGCGAGCCCGGAGCAAGTACAAAAGTACAGTGCGTCGCTGAACGACGCAGCTGGAGCTTCGCAGAGCATGGCGGACGCCCTCATGTCCGGAATGGGTGGATCGCTTGAAAAATTAAGCTCTTCCTTCGACGTTTTGAAATACAACGTCGGCGGAATTGTGGGCGAAGTTTTACAGCCTTTCGTAGACAAGATCACCGGGCTCATTGATAAATTCAACGGCCTCGACCCGGCGATGCAGAAAAACATCGTCAAATGGGTGATGATGGCCGCGGCAGCCGGACCGGTTCTCTTAATCGTCGGGCGACTTTTCAAAATTGCCGGAAGCATCGTCGGAGTGTTCGGAAAAGTCGGCGGAGCTATCGGAAATCTTGTCAGCAAGGCAAAAGGAGTAGCCGCACCGACATCCCAGGCATCTACAGCGATGAGTGCGGCAGCAAAGAACGCGCTCGGATTCGGTGGAGGACTTGCACTGGCTGCAGCTGGAGCATGGATCCTCGTCCAGGCGGCAAAGGATATCGCCAAGGCGGGACCGCAGGCACAAATCGCGCTGGTCGGACTCGGAATCGGGCTCGCGGCATTCATGGCGGTCATCGCACAACTCGCCCCGACAGTCCAAGGATCCGCAACCGGACTCCTGGCATTGGGCGGAGCAATCCTGATGGCGGCCGGAGGCATGGCATTAATGACCCTCGCGGCTATTCAGTTAGCAAATGCCGGACCACTCGCGGTCGGTTCGCTTGCGTTGATGACCGGAGGAATCGCAGCGCTTATGGCAATCGCCGGAGCGCTCGGACCACAACTCACAGCCGGAGCGACAGGACTTCTCGCCTTCGGAGGCGCCGTATTGATGGCGGCTGGAGGCATGAGCCTCATGGCTATGGCGGCAACACAGGTAGCGGCAGCTGGGCCTGCTGCATTTGCAGCGCTCGCATTAATGGAAGGCGGAATGATCGCACTCCTTGCAGTAGCCGGAGCATTGGGACCGGCGCTCACAGCTGGAGCTGCAGGGCTTCTCGCATTCGGAGCTGCAATCCTGATGGCATCTGCAGGATTCGCCCTGCTTGCTAATTCGGCAATTCAGCTCTCACAGGCCGGAACCGGAGCGCAAGTAGCCATGGCTGCAATGGCCGTAGGCATCGCCGCACTCGCCGGAGTTTTTGCACTGCTCGGACCGGCACTTCTGGTGGCAACGCCAGGGATGCTTGCCTTTGGAGCTGCGATTACAATGGTCGGAGCTGGAGTCGCGCTCGCAAGTGCCGGTATCACCCTGATGGCGTCAAGCCTTCCGCTGATCAGCTCCGCGGGACCTTCCGCGGCGGCTGCGCTTTTGACGCTCGGGGCGGCAATAACCGCATTCGGAGCAATGGCAGCGGTAGGAAGCGCAGGAGCTATCGCGGCAGCGGCGGCAATGGCTGCACTCGCAGCCGGAGCACTCGCAGCCGCGGCTGGAATCATAGCGGCCGGAGCGGCGGCAGCGATCCTCGCAGCGGCAACGGCGCTGATCGCAGCCGGAGCGGCAGTAGGAAGTGCGGCACTTCTCGCGCTTTCCGCAGCAATCCGAATGTTCTCAGCTGGAGCCATAACAGCGGCAGCGCCGATGACAATGTTGACCGCGGCATTTATCCCGTTCGCGGCAGCTTCCCTCGCAGCGGCAGCGCCAACACTCGCACTTGGAGCAGCAATGGTCGTCCTCGCAGCCGGAACCGTAGCGGCGGCAGCCGGAATGGTTCCGCTCGCAGCGGCAGCGGCAATTGTCGCAGCCTCAGTCGTAACGATTGAAGGAAGCGCCAAGGCGGCCGGATCGGCTCTGAAATCCCTCGCATCGGGAGCAGCAGGAACCGCGGCAAAGATGGCTGTCATCGCAGCCGGAGCCGTACCGCTTGCGGCGGCCTTAACACCGCTCGCGGCAGTAGCCGTAGCAACGGCAGCCGGAATGGCGGCACTTGCAGCTGCAACTCTCGGAGGCGCGGCGGCATTCACCGCGCTGGCGGCAGCGGTCGCTCTTTTTTCCGGAGCCCTGACTCTAACAAGCGGAAGCATCGCACTTCTGAAAATGGCACTGACAGGGCTGCCGGCAGTAGCAACACCGGCGGCTGCAGCGTTTACCATGCTGGCGGCAGCAATCCTGCCGTTCTCCGCAAATGTGACCGCGGCGGCAGTTCCGCTTGCGATGGCGGCAACGGCAATGCTGGTATTCTCCGGAGCAACGATCACCGCGGCAGCCGGAATGGCGGCACTTTCCGCATCGTTGATTGTTTCGGTCGCAATGCTCGGCCAGATGGGACCAGCCGCGGCGATGGCAATGCAGCAATTTGTCCTTGCAATTCAGAACGCCATGACGCAGAGCACGGCAGCAACTCAGCAAGGCGTGACGCAGATGAACACGGCAACTCAGAGTGGAATGACCCAGATGAACGCAACCGTGACGGCGGCTATGGTCGCATTCGTCGCAGCAATAAGATCCGGAGGCTCGCAGGCAACGGCAGCATGCCGGAGCACCGCGGCGCAAATGGTCTCCGCATTCGCGGGACTTTACGGATCCATGTTCTCGGCAGGTTCTCAGGCGATGAACGGACTCAGAGCCGGAATCGCAAGCGCCGGAGCAAGCGCAATAGCGCAAGCCCGGAACATCGCGAACCAGGTGGCATCGACAGTCAACTCCGCGCTGAAAATTCACTCGCCGTCTAAGGTTTTGATGCAATCCGGACAGTTCGCAGGCATGGGCCTCGCGGAAGGTTTGAAGAACGAAACCGGACTGGTTCAGAACAGCGCAAGCAAATACCTCGCTCAGCCGATAGCCGCGCAGGCATCGCAGAGCGCCGTGCTTGAGACCCCGACGTTCGATCAGAACGCAAGCTCAAGCGTTATCCCGGACACCGTGAACCGAATGGCTGGCGGCGGAGCCGGAACCCAGAAACAACAGTCGACCGGAGGCGAAACCTTTGTATTCAGTCCAACCTATCGCTTCGAGGGCGGAGCCCCGTCCAAGGAAGACATGGTCCAGGCGAACAAGATGAGCCAGGAAGACTTCAAGAAGATGATGCGCGAGTACCTGCGGACGGAAGGCCGTCGGGCATTCGCATAAAGGAGGCGGAATCTGATGGCGAGCACTTACTACACAGAGCAAGGCGACACCTGGGACAAGATCGCCTTCTCACAACTCGGAGACGAGAAATACATGAAGCAACTGATCGAGGCCAACTGGCCTCTGATCAGCACGCTCGTCTTCTCCGCCGGGACGGAGATCAATATCCCGGACATTTCAGAAAAAGACACCGAAGGTCTCCCGCCGTGGAGATCTTCGGATGATTACGACGCCGGAATCGCCGGAGCGGAGGATGAGGAATGAGCAAAGCAAGGCGAGCCGTCCCGGACCTCCACTTCAATGGCAAAGACGTGAACACTTCCCTCGCGGACTACCTCGAATCGTTCAGCTACGATGATGTGGCATCCGGAGCGAGCGACACCATCGCCCTCACGGTTTACAACGAGAACATGAAGTGGATGAAGGCCTGGCTTCCGAAAAAGGGAGACAGGATAACGGCAAAAATTAAGTTCACCGACTGGAATCAGGAAGGAGACAATCGAAACCTTGACTGCGGAGATTTCCTCCTGGATTCCATGAAGATGAGCGGAGGACCACTGACGGCAGACCTTGAAGGAATCAGCCTGCCGACAGACTCGTCTATCAAGACAACGAACAGAACCAAAACATGGAAAAATACGACGATTAAACAAATCGGCGCGGAGATTGCAAAGAAGTACGGACTGAAGTACACCTACGACGGCCCGAACCACGCAATCGAATCCCTGGAACAGACAGACCGGTCTGATTCGGATTTTTTATACGAGCTCGCGAAAAAGTACGGACTCGGAATGAAAATCTACAAGACGAAGATCATTCTGTACGGAAAGAACGAGTACGAGGCAAAGAGCTCTGTCCTGACATTGCACCGGTCGGATTTTATCGGAGACGACTGGGAATGGACCGACACACTGGAACATACCTACACCGGAGGCCGGTGCTCTTACAAGTCGAATAACAGCAAAAAGAAGAGTTCGACAAACAATGAAATCTCTGTCTACGTCGGATCCGGAGAAAATGCCGCAGGGGCCCGTACCCTTAAAGTTTCGGAACAGGCCGCGAACGAATCGGACGCCATAGCAATTATCCAGGCGGCCGTGAACAACGCGAACGAAAAAGCCTGCACGCTGACCGGAACCGTCTGGGCAAACCCGAAGCTGGTCGCAGGAATCGTGATCACGCTGGAGGGATTCGGAAAAGCCGATACAAAGTATTTCGTCGATGAAGTAAAGACAAAAGTGGACCCGCGGAGCGGAACGACTCAGTCAATCACGCTCCACAAAATCCAAAAGAAGTGCAAAGCACCTGCGCCGAAACCGGCAGCCGCAGCGCCGGCAAAGAAGAAGGACTACAAGGTGGGCGACATCGTGAACTTCCACGGAGGAAAGCACTACGTATCAAGCTACGCATCCGCCCGCGGATACAATGCGAGAGCTGGAAAAGCAAGAATCACCCTCGGACCGAACTGCAGAGGAAACGGACACGCGCACCCTTGGCACCTGATTCACGTCGATGGCTCGTCCAATGTTTACGGATGGGTCGACGAAGGAACATTCGATTAAAAGGAGGAAGAAAATGGATAGAAACATACGCATCGGAAACGTCTCCTCCATTGATTACAAGCACGGCATGATCAAAGTGGTCTACCCGGACCTCGACAACACTGTCACCGATGACCTGCCGTTTGCAACATTTAACTGCGAGTACGAGATGCCGCCGATCGGCGCGGACGTGCTCGTCCTGCATTTATCAAACGGACAAGCTGCAGGAATCGCGCTCGGAACTTACTGGAACGCAGAGAACACCCCGCCCGGATCCGGAGCTGGCTACTACAGAAAAGACTTCGTGGCCACGGCCATCGGGACCGCGTTCATGGAGCTAGCAAAGGGAAACCTCACGATTCACGCACCGGAGATCACGCTCTCAGTATCCGGAGACTCGATGACCGTCTCCCAAATCATCGCCCAGGTTCGGAAGTGCATGAGCTGCCCGAACTGCTAAGGAGGTGAAGACGAATGAGCGTAACATACAGAGTCACTCCCCGCATCGGGCTGAACCATAGAAAAGGCCCAGGAACCGGATACGGAAAAACCGGACCGGCGATCCCGTGCGGGAGAAACGTCACCGGAGACGGAAAAACGCAGAACGGATGGGTTCACATCCAGTGGAATGGAAAGTGGGGCTGGAGCTACGGTTCCTACCTGAACAAAATCGGAGAGACAAAGCCGTCCATCGTAAAGATAGCGAGCAAACCGAAGACAAACACGAAAGCAAATAACGAAGCGGCAAAGAAGGCCGCGGCGGCGGCTGCAGCTAAAGCGAGAGCCCTTGCAAAGCAGCAAGCGGAGGAAAGAGCAAAAGCGCAACGCGCCGGAAAGCTCGCCTCATTCGGAACCAGCCTGATCTTTGAGGTGAGCTCCCGAAGAGTTCTGCCCGCAAAGAACTGGAAAAGAACCCAGAACGGCAGATGGGCGACGCATGAAATCTTAAACAAGGCCCCGCGTTCAGAATTCCTCGGTCCCGACCGAACAGAAACCACCATGACTGTGACGCTTTCCGCGGAGCACGGAGTCGCGCCCCGGACCTCGATCGCAAACATTGAGAGGATGATCCGGAACGGAGACGTGGAATACCTCGTCCTCGGAGGGAAGATATATGGCTGGGGACATAAATGGGCGATCACCGGAGCATCGCAAACATGGGACCGGATCTACAACAAGGGCGAGCTGGTCAAGGCGACACTTGACTTGACATTCGAAGAGTACTGGTAAAGGAGGACGCAGATGGCATATTTAACATTGCAGGAAATCATCGACACCGATAGCGTCCTCGACCCGGAGCGACTGCAGACCATAGATCAGATCGTGCAGGCCCTCCTCGTCACAAGGCAGGGAACTATCCCCGGAAGCCGGAGCTTCGGACTCCCCGGAATGTTCTTGGACGCACCGAGCCACGACGCAATCAACCTGATCACCGTGGACCTCGCAGAACAGCTCGCGAAATACGCTCCGGAGGTCCAGATCACCAAAGTGGAGCCGACAGCCACCGGAACCGACGGAATGCTCGGCCTGAAGATTTACCTAGGAGGTGCATAAATGATAACAGAGATAGAAAACCTTCCGGAGATCAGCTTCACGGACGACATGTCGCTGCCGGAAGTCGAATCACAGATGGTCCACGATTACCAGGAAAAATACCTGGAACTGACCGGAGAGACCACAAGCCTCGTCCGAGGCGAGCCGATCAGCCTGATTTTGTACGCCTGCGCCGTCCAGCTTTTTCAGATGTACCTCTACATCGACAAAGCCGGCAAAGAGAACCTTCTGAAGTACGCAGAGGGAGATGCGCTGGATAACCTCGCGGCACTAAAAGGAATAACACGTACGGCAGCCACGACGGCAACCGTCACGATGAAGTTCACGCTTTCCGCGCCTCAGAGCGGAGTCGTGGCAATCCCGAAGGGAACCAGAGTGACGGACGGATCCGTCTACTTCGCAACCAACGCCTACGCGGAAATCCTCGCCGGAGACACCGAAGTCGAGGTGGCATGCTCCGCCATTGAAGCCGGAGAAGACAGCAACGGAATCATGACCGGAGCCATCGATTCACTGGTAGACCCGATCCCATACGTCGCAAGCGTGACGAACACCGACGAATCCGCCGGCGGAGCTGACACGGAATCCGACGAAAGCCTGAGAGATAGAATCTTCATAGCGCCGTCCAGGAATTCAACCTGCGGAACAAAAGAAAGCTACCAGTACTGGGTGGAGACGTACAGCCAGAACATCTCGGACGTTTTGATAACCAGCTCAACACCCGGAGAGGTCGATATTTCATTTTTAGTAAATGGAGAAATTCCGAAGGAAGCAGACGTCAAAGGACTCCAGAGCTACATCGAGGACCCGGAGATCAAGCCGCTTTCAGACAAGGTCGTCGTTTCCGCGCCGACCGCACAAGACTACACGATCAACCTGACGTATTACATCAATCGCTCCGACAGCGACCAAGTGCAGACCATTCAGAGCGCCGTGGAATCCGCGGTGAGCGACTACGTGGAATGGCAGCACGCAAAGATCGGAAGAGACATCAATCCATCGGAGCTGATCAAGCGAGTAACGGCAGCCGGAGCGAAGCGAGTGGAAATCGCCTCTCCAGCATTTACAAAGGTACCAGAGACAGGAGTCGCAAACCTCGCATCGAAAACCGTGACCTACGGAGGTGTAGAAGATGATTGATATAAACACCGGAGAGCTGAAAGACCTCTGGCCTGACGAAACCAGCCCGGAGTTTTTATCGATCAGCTACGCGATTAAGCTCCGCCTGGCGGATATCATCTTAAAAGCGTCGAAAGTAGGAATTTCCTACGACATCGACGGACTGGATGAAGGGATTCTCGATTATCTGGCACTTGAGCTGAAGGCGCCCTATTACGAGCAAAGCCTCCCGATAGAAAAGAAGCGTGAGCTCGTGAAAAGCGCTCTCGTTTGGAGGGCGAAAGCCGGAACAAGCGGAGCCGTCCAGGAAGTCATAAATACGGTATTCGGATCCGGAGAGCTTGAGGAATGGTACCAGAACGGCGGAGACGTGGACACGTTCGAAGTCGTTCTGAATTCCAGTCAGGCGGAATCCGGAGACATTGAAAAAATCACAAACATCCTGGAATGGATAAAGAACGTCCGGAGCCATTACGCCGGGCTGACATTCCAGGACGAAAAAGCACTGAAGCTGAAGACGAACGACGACACCGCATACGGATACAATGTGCCGAAGTGCGGAACCCTTCCGTACCCGGCAGCCGTAGGAAAGCAGCACACGCAGGACCTGATCCTGAAGAAGAAGGCCATCACGGCAGCGGCAAACCTTACGGAACCCGGAAGCATAACAACAGCCGGAACACATCCGCATACTTCCGAATTCGGAGCGGCCGAAAGAACCGCCATCGCAGCAAAAACAAAAGAAGTCTCGGCAGAGAGGACAGTTCTCATGCCTTCAGATAAAGCAGTCGCAGGAACTACGCCCACAGTTTCAACGGCTGCAGCGCTTGACAGCGTGAGCATAGCAAACCGGAAGGCCGAGGCTTCTGGTGCCCACCCAGCAATGAAACCGGGCGAAAATGTTCGCCCGAAACAGTAAGGAGGAAAAGCCATGGCAATGACGATCAAAAACGGCATAGCAAACATCAAGGCGTTCATCGCCCGTGACGTGAGCTACGCTACCTATTTGTCCGGCGGCTCCTGGAACAAGACGACGATCAAGGACATCCGGCAGCTGTCCGGAGACCGCGTCGGAATCTACGTGCAGTTCGGGAAAGACGCGCCGAACACGATCAACGGAATCCGACTCTACGGTCAGGACGGGCGGATCTGGGCGGAAAGTACAGACCTGAACCTCACAAAAACAAAGAGTGCTCAGGGATTCCTGTACCGTTTCACGATTCACGTCGTCCAGGAAGCGGAATAAGGAAAGGAGGATAAAGCATGCGAGATTTAATAAGCTGGCTGAACGAAGTCGTCGAGAATCCGAATCATTTCACGATTGTCGACAGCGGAGAGCAGAACTCCAGCGGCAGAACGATCTACATCATCACACCGGAGCCCGGAGAGACGATCCAGGAAGGAACTCCGATCGATGATGACAACCTGAACGCAATGGACCAGTCCGGATGGGAAGCCCTGCAGATTTCAAAATTTGTCGCAAATCTTGAGAGACAGACAAGGGACCACGTCGATGCGATCGAAGGCGAAGTCATCCGCGTAAATCTGACGAACACGCAGAAATACCCGTTCAATAATTCGGAGAAGACAATCACCCTCGCAAAGAGAAGGAACAAGACCAACTACACCGTGCTGGTCGAAGTGATCTCCAGCACCGGAGGCGGAGTCGGAGACATTCGAATCACAGACCGCGTGGATAACGCCTTCAAGATCAGCTACAGCGGAGCCGCGACAGCGGTCACCGTGGACTGCTACGTCCAGGGAGGATATTAATGGCAAACGTGATTATTAAATCCGAAGAGAGACAGGAAGCCGAGCGCTACGCAGCTCACTGCTTCGGAATCGGAGAGAGCGCGACCGCGGAACAGAAAGAAGCCGTCGAGGTAATCTCCCGAAGAACCGAAGAAGCCGCAGCACTCGGAAGACAGATGGAAAGGAGATAAAAAATGATTGAAGTTCACATGAACGAAGGCGAATACCTGGAGTACACCCACACCAAGAAATCGATCACCATCGATGACGACATCTCGGTGAACCTCCAGAAAAGAGAAGCCGACGAAGACGTCACGATTGACATTTACTACGACCGCGACAAAAACCTGATGCTCGGATACGACACCGACTCCCAGCACATCGTCGTGCAGATTGAAATCCCTGCAAGGCAGTACACGCTCGAGACCAAGGACAACCCGAACTATGATCCGGATCAGGAAGAGAGCGCAATGAATCAGAAAACGATCACAACCAAGACAGCCGTGCCGTTCGACATCGAAAAGTGCACCGTTCGTCTTTTCGCGATCTGAAAAGGAGGAAATAGAAAATGGCAAATTTTGATGACATGAAGCTCGCGGTCGAGTCCTTGACCGGAGGCAAGAACACCGTCCTGCTTGATGACGCAGGACTCCCGTCTGTCGTCGTTGCATTTCCGAAGCACACCAATAAGGAACTCTTCGGAGGAAGCGACCAGACCCACAGCGGCCACATCGTAAACGGAGTTGAAAAATCCGTGATGTACGTCGACAAGTTCCAGGACATCGTCTACGGAGGCAGAGGCTACTCCCTGCCGATGAGAGACCCGGCGACATACGTAAACTTCGACCAGGCGGTCCAGTACGCGAGAGCCAAAGGAAAAGGCTGGGGACTTATCCCGTTCGCCCTCTGGGCTGAAATTGCACTTTTCTGCAGGGCAAACGGAACAATGCCGCACGGCAACAACAACTACGGATCCGACGCGAGCTACCCGCTCGAAAATGGCGTCGGCACTTATTACGACAGCTCCGCAAAGAAGGAAAGAAGAACCGCGACCGGATCCGGACCGGAGACATGGAACCATGATGGAACCGGCGCCGGCATTGCAGACTTGAATGGAAACATCTGGGAGTGGAACGCAGGACTCCGTCTGGTTGACGGAGAAATCCAGATTATCCCTTATTGCAATTCAATGCTGCAGGAAACAAGCCTCGGAACCGCGAGCACAAGCTGGAAAGCTATCGCTTCAGATGGCTCCCTCGTAGAGCCCGGAACTTCCGGAACCCTGAAGTATTCGAACAGCGCGAACCAGCTGGCGACGACAGTCACCCCGACCGATTCCGGAAGATGGGAGAGCTTCAGCGCAATGACTCTCGCAAGCGGGCTGACCGCACCGGAGATCGCAAAAGAGCTGATCCTTTACCCTGCAGAAGCCGGAGGCGATTATGGCGGCGATTACCACGGCTGGAACACGAGCGGCGAGCGCGTGGCGTACTGCGGTGGCAATTGGTCCGATGGCGGCCGTGCGGGCGTCTTCAACGTCAGCTTGAGCGGCCCGCGGTCGAACTCGGGCGCCGCCCTCGGCTTCCGTTCCGCTTTTTGCGAACTGTAAACCGGCGACTGAGTAACTGATGCGGCCTGCGGCAGCACGGCCGCAATCCGACAGAGAAGGATAGATGTACATGACGGAAGAAAAGAACCCGACGATAGAATCAAAAGAGGAAGAAGACCAAAACTTCACAATCCGACAAAGAATCGTGGATATGGAAGTTTACGGCCTCGGTCTGATAGGTGGCTGGAGCGTGAAAAATCAGAAACTCCTCGGAGATTTTATGGCCAACTTGATGCACCAAATGGTAGCCGACGCGAACGAGCTGCAGTATTCCTGGCAAAAGAAGAGCGCGCTCAAGAACCTCGACATGAGAAACCACACGATGCACGATTTGATTCAGGTGGCATTCACCGCAGGCTGCCTGCGCGGGCCTTCGAATTTCGCAGAATGGAGCCGGCAATCCGAAGAGATTGGAAAGCTGATCGGCGGCTATTACAAGTACGTCTATCCGGAACTGGCGGAAGACCCGAAGCAACAAGCAAACAAAAATCTAAAGAAAAGGAAATAAACACCGGGAACAGGCTGTAGGGAAGCGCGTGGCGAACTGCGGTGGCAATTGGAACAATGGCGGCAATGCGGGCGTCTTCAACGTCAACTTGAACAACCCGCGGTCGAACTCGAACGACAACCTCGGCTTCCGTTCCGCTTCACTCCCATTCAGAAGGCGAAAGTCCATGGACGACGCGCGGCATAGGGAATAAAGGAGTCTGCTCCCACGGCTCGGTCAAGCACCGAAGCCGAAAAACAAAGACCTGCGGCGATAGTACCGCAGGCCGCGCTGGCGGAGACAAACAAAACCAGAGGCAGCCGTGAATTTTTGAAGGAGGTGAACCGCGGAAAAGAAGCTGCGAGTACGCTCCGGGAGAAGGAGCACAAAGCCGCGACGCACGGTGTTTTTTATTTTTTTATGAGCAACAAGATCAAGGTGACCTTTGACGAGGTCTTCTCGATGGAGTCGATGCTCGAAGCATTGAAGAACGCGAGCAAAGGGAGACGCTACGACCCGGAAGTCCTGCGATGGAACCTGGACGCGTACCGGAAGCTGAAGGAGCTGCAGGAAGAAATCTACTCCGGCAGGTACACGGTTGACCAATACCACATCTTCTACATTCGGGAGCCGAAGAAGAGGATGATCATGTCGATCGCCTTCAAACACCGGATCGTTCAGTGGTGCATTTATCAAAAAATCCACCCGCTGCTGGTTCAGGGATACATCGACGACACCTACGGATGCATCCCGGGGCGCGGAGCGCAAAAAGCTGTGAAGCGCGTCCGATACTGGCTGGACGGAGCAGAGCAAAAGAACCAGAAACTCTACTACCTGAAATTCGATATCAGTAAATATTTTTACCGCGTCGACCACGACATCCTGGAATCGCTTCTCAGGAAGAGAATCAGCGACGCAAGGCTCTGCGACCTGATGGCGGGCATCATTCACTGCGAGCATACGCCTTTCGGACTTCCGCCAGGGAAAGAACCCGGAGAGGTCCCGATGGAGGAGCGGCTCTACGACGTAGGGATGCCGATCGGGAACCTGATGAGCCAGATCTTCGCGAATTTTTACCTCAACGAACTCGATCAGTTCTGCAAGAGGAAGCTCCGGATCCGGATATTCATCCGATACATGGATGACGGCCTGGCGTTTTCTGAAAGCAAGGCAGAGCTGCACGAATGGGAGGAAAGCATCCGCGCGTTCCTGAAGGGGAACCTGCACCTTGATCTAAACCAAAAGACCTGCATCCGTCCGGTTTCGCAAGGAATCGAGTTCATCGGGTACAGGATCTGGCCTGGATACACGACGATCCGAAAGAGCAGCGCGAAGCACATGAAGCGGTACCTCGTAAAGATCGAGAGCGACTACCGGAACGGAGACGTCACGATTTCAGAGGCCCGCGAGGTTTACATGTGCTACAAGGCGATCCTGGAGGATTGCGACTGCGACGCTTTGAGAGACAAAGTCCTCGGAGGATTCGTCCTGACCAGGCAGCCAAAGGAAGGAGAAGCAGCATGATTTATGAGAGCCTCTGTCTGGAACAGGCGGAGATCATCACAACCCTGCACTCTCAGGTTTGCAGGCTGATCGCGATCTTGCGTCAGTACACAGACATCGAGGAAGAGGAAAAGAAGCTAGAAGAAGTAGAAAAGAGGATAGCCCAATGAACCCAGAAGCTATGGAGGCCATGCAGACGGCCATCATCATCATGACCCTGACCAACCTCGCGTGGACGGTCGGAAACATCATTTCCACAGTGGTATCAAAACTGAAATCCCCGAACGTCCGGCAGGACGAAAGAATCACATCGCTGGAGGCGAGAACAACCGTGATCGAAAAACACCTGGACAACGACAACAAAAGACTGCAGGAGATCGAGAAGGGGAACCGGATCACACAGCAGTCCATCCTGGCATTGATGCGCCACGCGATCGACGGCAACAACCTCGACCAGCTGCGGGAGGCGGAGAGCCGGATGCAGGAATACCTGATCCAGAAATGAGGTGGGAGGATGAAATCGCTGACAAAATTTGTAGTTTTTTCTTTTGCGGCGCTCATCACCTACACGATTATCTCGCAGCTGATCGCGATCCGGACCGGCGGGAGTGAGCTGTCGACGCTCACCACCTGCTTCTTCGGAGCATTCGGCGGCGAGGTCTTGATGTGCGCCCTGATTAAAATTTTCAAGTTGAAAGGAGACCCAAAAGATGGAAACAGTATTAGCGCTTCTAGCGCTGACTTCAGCGCTGACGACTCTGGCGACAGAGGCGGTGAAGAAAGTGATCCCGGTAAAGACTGAGTACAGCAAAAACATCCTCGCCGGGATCGTCGCCATCATCGTCGGAATTTTTGTGAGCGTCGGCTATTGCACGCTCACGAAGACACCAGCGAACCAGGACACGATCGTCTACGCGATCTGCCTGATCGCGCTGTCGTGGATCTGCGCGATGACGGGATACGACAAAGTAGTGCAGACAATCTCCCAGATCAAAAAGGAGTGATCGAATTTGACAGAAAAGCAATTCGTGGAGTATATCGGACCGCTCGCAAGGGAAGACATGAAACGGAGCGGAGTGCTTGCCTCGATCACGGCGGCGCAGGCAATCCTGGAATCCGGATACGGAAGCTCGGAGCTTGCGAAAAACGCTCATAATTTATTCGGAATGAAGGCGAACCTTTCCGGAAACAACTGGGAATCCTCCTGGACCGGAGACACCTACACGAAGAATACGAAGGAATGGGAAAACGGTCGATACATTACGATATCGGCCGCTTTTCGTAAATATAGGACCGATGCGGAGAGCATCAAGGACCACTCGGACTACCTGACCGGAGCGAAAAAAGGAACCGGCCTGAGATATGCAGGTCTCGCTGGAGAAAAGAACCCGGAGCGAGCCGTGAAAATTATCAAGGCCGGAGGCTACGCAACGAGCCCGACCTACGTCCAGAACCTGCTCGCCGTGATCGAGAAGTGGAACCTGACGGAATACGACAAAGAAGGAGAAAAAGCCATGAACATCATTATGAAAACCGGAACGCATGGAATGTACGTCGGAGCGAGAGAAATCAAGTACCTCGTGATTCATTACACCGCCGGAGTAACCAGCAAGCCCGGATCCGCGAGAAACACCGCTTCCTGGTTCGCAAACCCGAAGGCAGGCGGAACCGCGGACTTCATCGTCGATGATTCGGAAATGGTCCAGTACAACCCAGACCCGAAGACCCACGCATGCTGGGCTGTCGGCGGAGGAAAGTACAACAACAAAGGCGGCAGACTTTACGGAGTCGCAAACAACAAGAACTGCATCTCCATCGAGATCTGCAGCACAAACCGAACCGGAAGAGTTACCAGCCCGAACGATGGCAATTTTTACTTCACCAACGCAGCCGTAAACAACGCGGTCGCCCTGGCGAAGTACCTGATGCAGAAATACGGAATCCCGGCAGACAGAGTAATCCGCCACTACGATGTCAACGGAAAGCCCTGTCCTGGAATCAGAGGATGGAACGCAGACAGCGGAGACGAATCCGCGTGGTTTGCGTTTAAAAAGCGCCTCGGCAGCGGCGGGACCATGACTGCAGCCACGACCGGGAACGGCGCAAGCGCAGCGGCCGGAACCGCCGCGAACTTTCAGTGGCAGGTGACCATTTCTGACCTAAATATCAGAAAAGGCCCCGGAACAAACTATGGCATCGTGGGACAGACCGGAAAAGGAACCTTCACGATCGTCCAGCAGAGCGGAAACTGGGGAAGGCTTAAGAGCGGAGCCGGATGGATCAACCTCTCGACGGAATACGGACACAAGGTCAACGGAGGAACCGCGGCAGCGGCAAAGCCGTCCGGAGAATTCAAGTGGACCGTGACCGTCCCCGATCTCCGGATTCGGAAGGCGCCCGGCGGAGCTCTGACCGGAAAATACACCGGGAGGGGAACATTCACCATCACGGAGCAGTCCGGCGGCTGGGGTAAACTGAAATCCGGGGCCGGATGGATCAGCCTCGACACCCGCTACGGCCACAAGGCATAAAAAGAACCGGACACGTATATGTCCGGTCGAAAGAGATCGCCCTGGAGGAATCAATCCTCCAGGGCCCTCTTTTTTTGTTTTTCTTTCTGGTCCGCCGGAGAGAACTGAACGGAGCTCCAGAACGCGAAGTCTTGGATAAAAAAAATATTCCACACATCCTCTGCCGAGAGCTTCAGGAAGGCTGCGAGCGGAGCGACGTGTTTCATTTGCCAGCCCGTCCGGTCAGCCCAGATCGCGGACATATTCGTCTTTGACATTCCGAGATACCGCGCGAGCGAGGCGTGCGTCTCACCTGCAGCCTTTATTTTTGCTTCCAGGAGATCGTGGTCGAATTTTAGCATTTCAGTTTTTGTTTTCATTTCTCCTCCATAATTATCCCATGATGGAGCAAGAGCGCCGTATCTTCGTCCCAGCAAACTGGCTCCCCGTTCTTTTCGTATTCCCGAAATTCTTTATAAAGCGTTTGCGCGCGCTTAACATCAAATTCATATAGGAATTTGAGCTTGATCCATTTTGTGCGCTCTTCATTCGGCAGCAATTGATATCTGCCGGCCAAACGCCAGCAATAGCGTACTTTTGCGACCTTTTCGCCGGTCTTTTTGCTGATTCCGAAGCCTTCAATGATTCCCGCCCTGTAAAGCCATTCATAATCTCGATGCCCGTATTGGTACGCGGGGAACTGGACCACATCGCCAATCTTTACATTTCTCGCTTTTTTCATTTCCGCTCCTTCCGCTACCCGCTAAGTTCAGTTCAGGATCATCTTGAAGGCGTGCCCCTTTTCGTAGCCTTTTCCGAAAAAGTCCTTCCGGAGGTTGACCTCGACCATCTCGCCGACCTTGCAGCCTGCCTCTTTGAAAAGCCAAAGCGTCTCGATCGCGTCCGTTGCCCGGCAGGAATAGGTGAAGGCCTTGATGCCGTTCTCCCTCATGCAGGCGGCGAGGGCTTCCACATCCCGATCCCAGATGATGTCATCGAAGTCGAGAATTTCGTTCTCGTTGTCTCTCGATTTCTCGTAGGCCCTCCAGATCTTCCAGGCGATGTCGCCCATCTCGTCGATCTTGTCCTCGGCCGCCTTCGCGGCTTCTCTTGCGGCATCCCTGCCCTCGGCAGTTGCGGCTTCCTTGTAGGCTTTCTTCGCTTCCTGAACGCGATTATAGGTTTCTTCGAAAATGTTCATCATGATTTTGTCCTCCTTGATTCAGGCTTTCCGCCGTTCCTTTAACTGTCTGTATATTAGCTCTGCCAGCCACAAAGTACAAGTTTTTTATAACTATAAGTTTAACAATTTTATAACCATAAAACGGCGCATTATTTGTTCACTATTTCATTATGCGGCCGGAGCGAACGCATAATAAAAAAGTGAGGTTTAGAGCGAAAGAAAAAGCGTCTCCCCGTCCCAGGCGCAGGATTTCACGACGGAGCGGACGATCTCGTTCCGCTCCTTGGGAGTAAAACCATCCAGACCGGAAATAAGCCTCCGGATTTCTTCGGCTTTTTCCTTTGCGGAGGCAGCCGCCGCGCGTTTTTCACGGACCGCAGCCTCGGCAGCCGTGGCTTCCTGGCGAAGGGAGGAAAGACCAGCGTCCAGGGATTCCATCTCGGAGATGATGTACCGAGCCGCAGAGGATCCGTCCGCCAGAGCGAGGGAGGCTGCGAGCTTTTCAATTTTCCGCTCCTGCGCCGCGATCTTCTGGTTGATGGCAGCAAGATCCGGCCCGGCAGCAGGCTCGGATCTTTCAACGTATTTCTGAATCAGATCCGGATCCGCAGCGATGCCGCGGAAAACCTCCAGAACCCGGTCGTCCAGGATCTCGCATTTGATGTGCCGCATGTCACAGACATCCGCGCCCTCCCTCATCCGCTTCCGGCAGTAATACCACGAACTGCAGGAGCCATCAACCCGGGCCTTCCTGGCGACCTGCATGAGCGTTCCGCATTTCCCGCAGCGGAGCACGCCCTTCAGAAGAGGAACCGGCCAGCGCGAGTCTTTGATGCACTTATTATGGGTAAACCGAGACTGAACCTCCAGCCATTCCGAGGCTGGAATAAATGGCTCCTGCCGCCCGAGAGAGACGATCCATTCTGACGGAGGCTGGAGCTCGTGCTTTTTGTTCCGTTCGGTCGACCGGCCGTAGATCATGACACCGACGGAACCGTCCCACGCAGAGCGCGGGGAGCCAGGATCCATCTGGCAGCCTTTCGCGGCATAAAAATCATAGACCTCCGGCGTCGCTTCGACACAAAAAGGCATCGTGAGGATTTTATAAAGCTGTGTCGACGAGAAGAACTTCCCGGTGATCGTGCGAACGCCGGCATCACGATAAGCGGTCTCCATGTGCTGGAGGGAGCAGTTCATCGACAAGAAATCGGAGAAGACCTTCCGGACATAGGCGACGCCGTCCGGATCCGGAACGATGATCACGTGCTTCCGCCCGTCTTCCACGACGCGCTGGCGGACGTACCCGGTTGGAGGATTCCCGCCGGTCCAGTATCCTTTTTTAGACAGGCCGCGCATATTATCCAGGACCCGAACCGCCGTCGTCTCCCGCTCCATCTGAGCAAAAATCACGGTCACGTACATCATCGCGCGTCCGATCGGGGTGGCGGTGTCGATGTTTTCCTTCAATGAGATAAATTTCACCGAGAGCGAATCAAGCTCCGCGTACAGATTGGAAAAATCCCGGACGTTCCGAGAAAGCCGATCCAGCTGGTAGACAACCAGGGCGTCGCACTCCCGCGCCCGAACCCGCCGCATCATTTCTTTAAGGCCCGGACGGTCCGTGTTCGCGCCAGAGAAATCCTCGTCCTGGAAGCAGATAAAAGAGTCGACCTCACCAGGAAAGCGGGAGGAAACATAATCCCGGCACATTCCCTCCTGATTATCGACAGAATCCGAGTGATCGGAATAAACAGATTTCCTGCCATAACAAAAAAAGCGCATAAATACCCTCCTTGTAAAAAAGGGCATTCCGCGTTAAAATAGAAGATGCATACAGGTGGAAGCCCTTTAGAAATAAAGGCAGCGGCCGTCAGCGTTCCAGCGCTGGCGGCTCTTTTTATTTGCCAAAAAGACTTCGCTGGATGAGAATCACCCAGCGCCGCGGGTTTCTGACCCGTCGGAAGAATTCGAAGATGTGTACTCGCCCGCCACTTTTTTCTGAGCGTCGAGCTCTTGATCCAGAAGACGGTGCAGATCTTCAGAAGAATCATCGTCAGCCGGAGTTCCATCAGGCAAAGCGGTCGGATCGATGTCGGCGGTCGCAGCCATGACGTCCATCGCAAGACGACAGAACTGCTGGCGAAATCCCGCTGGAGAGTTTAGATACTTTTCAAGAACAACGTATTCGAGATTGTTCATATCATAGCGCTTAGCCAAAGCGTCCAGCTCATCCGCCGGCTTCGGCTGCATCATTTCACCGGTTCCGTTTTCCAACCATTCCTTATTCACCCCGAACGTTCTGCAGATCAAAGCGATAACCTGGCCTGAAGGGTTCCGACGACCAGATTCATATCCAGTGATCGTATTCTGGGCGCTTCCAATTTTCTCGGCAAAATCGGTCTGATTCAATCCAAGAAAAGCCCGGAGCATTTTAATTCTTTTACCGATATCGGTTACTTCCATAATTGACCTCCTTTCAAGCCTCATTTTACAACAAAGTGCGCGCAACGTCAATAAAATATCGCACTTCGCATTATTTTATTGACATTATCGCGTTGAGAGAGTAGAATAATCGCAGAGGCAACAAAAAGAGACAAGCCCGGAAAGGAGAATACACATGAGCGAGAAAAAGTACACGACAGAGCAGATCGCAGAAGCGGACCGAATGATGAAAGAGCTCCACAAGCTCCCGCCGGAAAAAAGACAGAGCGTTCTTCTTTGGATGAATGCTTACCTCGACGGAGCAGTCGCCATGGAAAACTTTCAGAAGCAGCCCAGCCGGAAGCAGCTGAAAAAAGCCTAAAGAAAAGGAGGTGACACCTGTATGCTGCACAAGATCCTGGATGGAATCACAGGAATCGCGATCTGCATGGTTCTGCTTTTCGCAAGCGGAATCGACAGCCCGGACCCTGCCGGAACAAAGATCTGCATGATCGGAATTCTGGCATGCGGAGCCTGGATCGCGATCTACGACCGGATCCGCAAAGCCTACTACTTCGAGGAAGAAGACGAATGAAGAAACAAATCAAGGTGAGAGTTGAGTTCTCGGCAGGGTACGAGAAGCGCTTCACCGAAGCATGCCTGAAAGCGCTGGAACGCAGGAAGGCAGAACGACAACTGAAAGGAGTAACCACATGTATGCAAGGAAAAGAAGAATCCGCATCGCTGCGATGACAAAGGCTGGAGTCGAAATCATCCTGGTCTTTCTGGCTTTCCGGATCGGAGGACCGGAAGCGGGCCTCCTGGCAATCGCCGCCGCCGGAGTCGCCTCGATCCGCACGGACATCATCCAGAGAACGGAGCTGGTGACCAGAGACCGGAGGCAGAGCGAATGAGAATGGCTATCAAGGACGGTCGGATCTACCTGATCGAGTTCGACGACACCCAGTACGGAGTGATGCGTTCCTGGGGAACGCTTCGATACGTCCGAGCAAAGAAATGGATGGAGGGCCCGGTGAGCCTTGAGCTTTTAGAAAAGCTCGCAAGGATCACGACGCTGTCACCAACAGCGGAACAGCTGCGAAAGAAACTCGCGGACACGCAGGAAGCGGTCGACAAGCTCCGGACGGAGAAGGACCCGAAGCCACTGGTACACTTCCCGATCAAAGGAAGCCTCTACAAGCACCAGATCAGAGCCGCGGACATGGCACTGGTGGAATTCGGACTGGTAGACCCAGCGGAGGTTTTAGGAAACCAGAGGAAACAATAGGAATGAAAGAAGGAACCGCCTGTATGAATCGAGACATGATTTATTTCAGAGAGAACAACCGGGACGACACCGCCCTGCAGCAACTCTCCACGCTGGTACAAATTTTCAGAAACAAAAAATACCAGTACTCCTCTGAAGAAGAGAAAAAGAAAATGGAGGACTGGCTTATAGAAGAGCTCAAAAACAAAGTTCAGGACCTGAAGAAACCCGCAACTGAATACGACAGATGGGTGGTCATTAATGACCAGGGCGATGGAATCTTCTGCTGCGGAATTTACAAAGACTACCTGACAGCACTCGGAAGAGTTATGGATGCCATCCATGAATTCCACACCAACTACGAAGATGACGGAGACGAATTCTCCTA
>Ga0256406_1001033_pt1 | contig 46520 bp, 36 predicted proteins | sample RumenRJG_03DNA_FD_185986 | JGI IMG/M metagenome (GOLD analysis project Ga0256406, IMG submission 185986) | Bovine rumen microbial communities from Lethbridge, Alberta, Canada - RJG_03 | ecosystem: Host-associated > Mammals > Digestive system > Stomach > Rumen | place: Canada: Alberta | collected... | reverse complement strand
TAAAAATCCGAAAACCGTGATTGCCAAAATCGGTACCAGCGCATCGGAGCTGGTCGAAGCTGCCGGAGGACTGAAGGACGGCGCCACCGTAAAGAAGGTTCTGTGCGGCGGACCGATGATGGGCATTGCGATGGGGACATTGGACGTCCCGATTCAAAAGGCGAATAACGCTCTGACACTGATGACCACCGACCCGGTGGAGGAGGCTGAAAAGGTTCAGACCGCGTGCATCCGCTGCGGGCGCTGTGCAAGGGTCTGCCCGATTCACCTGGTTCCGCAAATGATGGCCCGCGACGCCGAGAATGGCGATTACGAACATTATGAAAAAATCTATGGACTGGACTGCATTTCCTGCGGTTCCTGCTCCTACGTATGTCCGTCGAAACGTCCGCTGATGCAGACATTCAAGCAGGCAAAAGCGGTGATCATGGCGCGCAAAAAAGCTGAAAAAGCTGCTGCCGCTGCTAAGTGAGGGAGGGATAAATTATGAGTGAAACAGCTATGTACAATGTCTCTTCCAGTCCTCACTTCAGACAGGATCTGACAGTAGGCAGGGTAATGCAGAATGTGGTCATCGCCCTGATGCCGGCCACCGTTTTCGGTATCATCCGGTATGGCTTCCACGCATTTATGGTCATTGCACTGTGCATTCTGACAACAACCGTTACCGAATATATCTTTGATAAAATCGTTAAAAAACCAAACACGCTGAACGACTGGAGTGCCGTTGTGACCGGTCTTCTGCTGGCCATTTCTCTGCCTCCGGCGGTTCCGTTCTATATTCCGGTCATCGGCGGCATGTTTGCCATTCTGGTAGCCAAATGCTTCTTCGGCGGCATCGGCAAAAACTGGATCAACCCGGCTCTCGCAGCCAGATGCTTCCTTCTGATTTCCTTCGGAACACAGATGACCGGCTTTGCTGTCGACGGAACATCCGGAGCCACTCCGCTGGCACAGCTTCAGGCGGGCGAAACCATCAACATCACGAACCTTTATCTGGGCACCGTTCCGGGCGTTATCGGCGGCAGCGCCATCTGCCTGCTGATCGGCGGTCTGTATCTGTGGGTAACCGATGGGATTACGCTTCACATTCCGGCGGCTGTCATCATCAGCTTTACCCTGTTTGTTGCGGCATTCGGCGGACATGGTTTTGACGGAAAATTCCTTCTGGCCAACCTGTTCGGCGGCGGTATTCTGATGGGTGCCTTCTTTATGGCAACGGATCCGGTCACCAGCCCGATCACGACAAAGGCACAGGTGTTCTACGGCATCATTATCGGCATTCTGGCCGGACTGTTCCGTGTATTCGGATCTTCTCCGGACTCCGTGAGCTACGTTATCATCATCTCCAACATGCTGACACCGTTCCTCGACAAGATCCCGCCGACAAAACCGCTCGGCTATAAGAACCAGGGTGCAAACGGTGAGTACAAGAAAGCCGGCTTCCCGAAGGCAGCGGTTAATCTTCTGGCCATTACTTTCTTTGCCGGCCTGATCTTAAGCGGCGTTTACGCTATGACCAGAGATAAAATCGCGGTTCAGCAGATGAATAAAAATGCGGCGTCCTTCCGTGAGGTTCTCGCTGATGCCGAATCCTTTGATTATGACGACAGCATCAGCAAGGCGGTAACCGAACACGCCGGCACCTCCTATAATGAGGCTTCCTTCGGCAGAACAGAAATTACGGACTGCGTCGTCGGCAAGGATGCGGGCGGAAATGTTGTCGGATATGTCATTTCCGTAACCAACCATGAAGGCCACGAGGGTGACATTGCCATGTCCGTCGGAATTGATACGGAGGGTACGGTTACCGGCATCGCCTTCACGTCGCTGCAGGAGACCGCCGGCATGGGCATGAAGGCAGATGAGCCTGACTGGAAAGCCCAGTTCAAGGGTGCAAAGACGAATGAGTTTACTCTGAACAAATCCGGCACCGCTGAACCCGGAAGCGGCGAAGTCAATGTCATTTCCGGTGCTACGGTAACTTCGGAGGCAGTTCTGCATGCTGTCAATGCCGCACTTGGTTTCTATGCGGATAACATTGCTTAAAAGGAGGGGCATGGATTATGAATAAATATGTAGAGCGTATTTATAACGGTCTGTGGAAAGAAAATCCGACCATCGTCCTGATGCTCGGTATGTGCCCTACCCTTGCTGTTACGACATCGGCCATCAACGGCGTAGGCATGGGTGTTTCCACGCTGTTCGTACTGGTTCTTTCGAACCTGATTATCTCCCTGTGCCGGAAAATTATCCCGGATGAGGTCCGGCTGCCGGCGTACATCGTTATCGCGGCATCACTGGTAACGGTCGTTGACCTGATCATGCAGGCCTACACTCCGTCCCTGTATGATGCCCTGGGCATCTATATCCCGCTGATCGTTGTTAACTGCATTATCCTCGGCCGTGCCGAGGCATATGCCGGCAAGAACGAGCCGCTGCTTTCCGCCGCGGACGGACTTGGCATGGGACTTGGTTTTACCGTCGCCCTGATCATCATCGGATCCATCCGTGAACTGATCGGTGCCGGAACCATCTTCAATCACACGGTTTTTGTCAGCAGACCTTTCCCGCCGATTGCCATCTTCGTTAAATCGCCGGGTGCTTTCCTGATTATCGGTTTCCTGATTGCCATCATCAACGCGCTGAAAATTAAAAACCGCTCCGGCGAGCTTGTCAACGGCTGCGATGAAGGCTGCATGGGCTGCTCCTTTGCACAGTTCCAGAATCCGCAGGCAGCGGCGGCAAAGTCGACGGCGGCCGTAAAAAATGCAACGGCAGCCGTTAAGGCAGCCACAGAACAGGCCAGAACCGATGCGAAGAAAAAAGACGGAAATGTTTCCGCCTCTTCAGGAAAGGGGGAGAATAAATAATGTCACAGGGATCACTGCTTTTCATTATTATCTCAACAGCGCTGATCGATAACGTAGTCCTCAGCCAATTCCTTGGGATCTGCTCCTTCCTGGGCGTTTCCAAATCACTGAAGAACTCCGTATCCCTCGGTGCCGCTGTGATTCTGGTTATCTCGGTTTCATCCGCGGTTGCCAATCTGCTGTACACATTCATTCTGAAACCGCTTGATCTTACCTATCTGGACACCATCGTGTTCATTCTGGTAATCGCGGCACTGGTACAGATGGTAGAAATGTTTATCAAGAAGTCAAGCCCGGCTCTTTACAAGGCTCTGGGCATCTATCTTCCGCTGATCACCACCAACTGCGCTGTTCTCGGTGTTGCCCTGACAAACGTTCAGAATGAGTACAACTTCATTCAGTCTGTCGTTGCCGGATTTGGTACGGCTGTCGGCTATACCATCTCCATTTCCCTGCTGGCCAGCATCCGTGAAAGAATCGACGAGAAAGCCGTTCCGAAGGCTTTCCAGGGGGCTCCCATCGTTTTGATGACCGCCGCTCTGATGTCCATTGCTTTCACCGGTTTCTCCGGCCTGTCACTGTAATGAAGGAGGTATAAGAATATGGGAATTCTTGTAGCAACCGTCTGTATTGCCGTGATTGGTCTGCTGGTCGGAATTGCACTGGTGAATGTGGGTAAGAAATTTGCAGTTGAAGTGAATCCGAAGGAAGCCGCTGTCCGGGAAGTCCTTCCGGGAAATAACTGCGGTGCCTGCGGACACGCAGGCTGCGATGCCATGGCCGCTGCCATCGCCCGGGGGGAATCCCCGGTCAACGGCTGCCCGGTGGGCGGCGAACCTGTCGCAAAACAGGTTGCCGAAATCATGGGCGTTGAGGAAGTGTCATCTGTAAAGAAGGTTGCCTATGTTCGATGCTACGGAACCTGCGGGAACGCGGTTTCCAGTGTGAACTATGTCGGCATTAAGGACTGCCAGGCGGCTGTGAACAGCGGACTTTCCAACAAAGACTGCGCATACGGATGTCTGGGGCTTGGCACCTGCGTCCGGGCATGTCCCTTTGACGCCATCCACATTGTGGACGGTGTTGCCCGTGTCGACCGCAAAGCCTGCAAGGCCTGCGGCAAATGTGTCATCGCCTGCCCGAAGCACATCATCGAGCTGCTTCCGGATGAAAACCAGTTTGCTGTACGCTGTGCGAACCGGGATACCGGGAAGAACGTCAAAAAGGTCTGCTCCGTCGGCTGCATCGCCTGCCATATTTGTGAGAAACAGTGCGAATATGATGCCGTTCATGTTGTAAACAACATTTCTCACATCGATTACGATAAATGTCAGAACTGCGGCAAATGCGCTGCCAAATGCCCGGTTAAGATCATCGAGCAAAGGTTTGCCTGAAATAATTGTAGGATTGCCTGAAAGGTGCCGCCGGATAAAACCGGCGGCACCTTTTCGGATTCATAACTCATATCTCTCTTACCATTATCTTATATAGTATGATTACAGTGGCAAAAGGCACTTTTGAGACTCATATCATAGTATAAATGTTAAGTTAATGTTTATTCTTGACGCAGTTAACCATTATGTTAAAATAGTTTTAGCACTAAAAACCTTTGGAAAATGAGAAATTTTTAGTGAATTTATTTCATTTAAATGGAGGGATGGATAGCATGGGCAAGAAGTATGTTTACATGTTTACGGAAGGCAATGCCAAAATGCGCAACCTGCTCGGCGGCAAAGGTGCCGGCCTTGCAGAGATGACCAACCTGGGACTGCCGGTTCCGCCGGGATTTACGATCAGCACGGAAGCCTGCACACAGTACTATGAGGATAACCGCGAGATCAACGATGAGATCATGGGGCAGGTTAAGGAAGCCATCGGCAAACTGGAGGAAATCACCGGAAAAAAGTTCGGGGATGAAGAGAATCCGCTTCTTGTATCTGTTCGTTCCGGTGCACGCGCTTCTATGCCGGGTATGATGGATACTATTCTGAACCTTGGCCTGAATGAGAAGGTTGTGGGAGTTCTTTCCAAAAAATCCGGCAATCCCCGCTGGGCATGGGACTGCTATCGCCGTTTCATCCAGATGTTCTCGGATGTTGTTATGGAAGTCTCCAAGAAGGAATTCGAAAGCCTGATCGATGAGATGAAGGCTGACAAGGGAATCACCCAGGATATCGAGCTTACCGCCGATGACCTTCATAAGCTGGCGGATCAGTTCAAGGCGAAATATAAGGCCGCCCTCGGCAAGGATTTCCCGAATGACCCGAAGGAGCAGCTGTATGAGGCTATCAAGGCCGTATTCCGCTCCTGGGACAACCCGAGAGCCAACGTATATCGTCGTGACAATGATATTCCGTATTCCTGGGGCACGGCCGTCAACGTACAGATGATGGCCTTCGGCAACATGGGCAATACATCCGGTACGGGTGTTGCCTTCACCCGAAACCCGGCTACCGGCGAGAAGAAGCTGATGGGCGAGTTCCTTCTGAACGCACAGGGCGAGGATGTTGTTGCCGGTGTCCGTACCCCGCAGAAGATTGATCATCTGAAGGAAATCATGCCGGAGGTTTATGATCAGTTCATCGACGTGAGCCAGACCCTGGAAAAGCATTACCGTGACATGCAGGACATGGAATTTACCATCGAGGATAAACATCTGTACATGCTGCAGACCAGAAACGGTAAGAGAACCGCAAAGGCAGCTCTGAAAATTGCCTGCGATATGGTGGATGAAGGCCTGATCAGTGAGGAAGATGCCGTCCTGATGGTAGAGCCGAGAAACCTTGATTCCCTGCTTCATCCGCAGTTTGACGCAGATGCTCTGAAGGTTGCCACCCCGATCACCCGGGGTCTTGCTGCTTCTCCGGGCGCTGCCTGCGGACAGATCGTATTTACAGCCGAAGATGCAAAGGACTGGAAGCACGCCGGCAAGAAGACCGTACTGGTTCGTCTTGAAACCTCTCCGGAAGACATCGAAGGAATGAAGAATTCCGAAGGTATCCTGACCGTCCGCGGCGGTATGACCAGCCATGCGGCTGTTGTTGCCCGCGGAATGGGAACCTGCTGTGTATCCGGCTGCTCCGAGATCATCATGGATGAGGAAAACAAGAAGTTTACCGTTGGCGGAAAGGAATTCCGCGAGGGTGACTTCATCTCCCTGGACGGTTCTACCGGATGCGTATACGATGGAGTTATCCGCACGGTCGAAGCAAAGATCGCGGGCGATTTCGACCGCATCATGGGCTGGGCCGACAAGTACAGAAGACTGAAAGTCCGCACGAACGCGGATACCGCGCAGGATGCAAAGAGAGCCAGGAGCCTCGGAGCGGAAGGTATCGGCCTTTGCCGTACCGAGCATATGTTCTTCCAGGGCGACCGTATTGACGCCTTCCGTGAGATGATCGTTTCCGAAACGACGGAGGAACGTGAAAAAGCACTGAGCAAGATCCTGCCGATTCAGCAGAACGACTTTGAAAAACTGTATGAGGCTCTGGAAGGGGCTCCTGTAACCATCCGTTTCCTGGATCCGCCTCTGCACGAATTCGTTCCGACGGAGGAAGAAGATTTCGAGAAGCTTGCAAAAACACAGCATAAGTCCGTTCAGGCTATCCGTGACATCTGCAACTCTCTGCACGAATTTAACCCGATGATGGGACACAGAGGTGTCCGTCTGGCCGTTACCTACCCGGAAATTGCAAAGATGCAGACCATGGCTGTCATCCGCGCCGCCATTGCGGTTCAGAAGAGACATCCGGACTGGAGCGTCGAACCTGAAATCATGATTCCGCTGGTAGGCGAGAACAAGGAATTCGTGTACGTAAAGAAGACCGTTGTCGAGACAGCCGACAAGGAAATTGCCGATGCAGGCGCTGACCTTCACTATGAAGTCGGCACCATGATCGAAATTCCGAGAGCTGCCCTGACCGCCGATGAAATTGCGAAGGATGCCGACTTCTTCTGCTTCGGCACCAACGATCTGACGCAGATGACCTACGGTTTCTCCCGCGATGACGCAAGCAAATTCCTTCAGGCGTACTACAACGCAAAGATTTTCGAGAATGACCCGTTCACGAAGCTCGACCAGAATGGTGTCGGCAAGCTCATGGAACTGGCCATCAAGCTTGGCCGCGGCAGCAACCCGAAGCTTCATATCGGTATCTGCGGCGAGCACGGCGGCGATCCGGCATCCGTGGAATACTGCGACAGAATCGGTCTGGACTATGTATCCTGCAGCCCCTTCCGCGTACCGATCGCAAGACTGTCCTCTGCACAGGCATCCATCCGGCATAAACGCGAAGCTGAGGAAGCAAAAGCCTGAGCATAGTATCAGGCCGTGAAGCTGAAAAGCTGGCAGGCGCCAGGCCCTTCACCGGAGATTCTTCAGTGAAGGGCCTTCTGCAAAAAGCGCTGTGTATAAGCCAGACCGCCTCCTTCCGCGTCTTACATGCAGAAACTTCTAAAAATGCAGGGAAACACAATCAAAAAACACGCAAATCAAAAAACATGTAAATCAAAAACATGTAAATCAAAAGCATGTAAATCAAAAAACATGTAAATAAGGAGCGGATCCGCAAGGCATTTCCTGCCTTCGGATCCGCTCCTTTTGCTGTATATTTCTGTCTTCCGTTCATGGGAGCTGAAGCTATCAAAGCTGAAGCTCATAAAAGCTGAAAGCCTTTCAGCCTCTGTTCTCCTTCAGTACCATGTGATGCGGCGTTCCGTTAACGAAAATCGGCTGAAGCTCGCCCTGAATCAGCGGCAGCGCGTATTTTACATAGCCATCGTTAATATCGGTTCCATCCTCTGTAATCCATTCTGCCGGCAGCGGACGCTCCACATCAGCGATATCGTGAATATCATGGATGCTGTATCCAACCTGATACGGATCACGGTTTTTAACGTCGATAACGATCATCTCACCGGTTCTGCCTTCATCCGCCGCCTGTGCCGCCAGATAGCCGCAGGCAAATGCTTCGTTGATATCGGTAAGGGAAGCGATATGCGTCGCTGCTCTCTGCAGCGTGGAGAACTCAATCGCTCTGGTCTTCAGGCCTGTCTCTGCGGCAACCTTGTTTGCCAGGGTAACGGCACAGCCGGAAAGCTGCTTGTGGCCGAAAGCATCAACATAGTCAGCGCCGCCGCCCAGCTCGCACACGAAACGGCCGTCGGCAACCTTGATTCCTTCGGATACGGCAATAACAACGGAGTGTTTTTCAGCAGCCAGTTTTTTAACTCTTGCCAGGAAATCATCCATATCGAAGGTTCTCTCCGGAACATAAATCATATCCGGTCCGCTGCAGTCCTCACCGCGGGAAAGAGCTGCCGCCGCTGTCAGCCAGCCGGCATGACGTCCCATAATCTCGCAGATCAGGATGGTCGGCTTCTCAACACCGAAGGACTCGTTATCGCGGATAACTTCCTTCATGGATGTTGCAATATACTTTGCTGCGGATGCATAGCCCGGGCAGTGATCGGTAATCGGAAGGTCATTATCAATGGTCTTCGGAACACCCATGAATCTCTGCTTTTTGCCCTTCATCGCCGCATAATCGGAAAGCATCTTCACCGTATCCATAGAGTCATTTCCGCCGATGTAGAACAGGACTTCGATATTGTGTTTCTCAAGAATCTCGAAAATTTTATCGTAGACTTCTTCGTTGCCTTCGATTTTCGGAAGTTTATAACGGCAGGATCCAAGGAATGCAGACGGAGTTCTCTTCAGCAGTTCGATATCCTCGTCATTCCTGATATACTCTCCCATATCAACAAGATCGTCCTTCAGGAATCCTTCGATACCATGATGCATACCGTAAATTTTCTCAACTCCGATTTTTCTTGCATAGCTTACAACGCCTGCAAGCGAAGAGTTGATTACAGCGGTAGGACCGCCTGACTGTCCGACAACAATATTACCTTTCATTGTGGTTTCCTCCTGTATTCAATGTCTGGTTAAATTATTTATGTCAAAGCCCTCCCGCATATCCGCAGTATACGGGAAGATACGGGAACGCTTTCTACCAATTTTTATGAATCCGGCATCATCAGAATGTGAACTTATCCGCAAAATAGCTGTCCAGCTCGTCAATCTTTACACGTACCTGCTGCATGGTGTCACGGTCACGAACCGTAACAGCCTGATCATTCTCCGAATCAAAATCGTAGGTAATGCAGTACGGTGTTCCGATTTCATCCTGCCTCCGGTAACGCTTTCCGATATTTCCTCTGTCATCGTAATCGCAGTTATACTTCCTGCAAAGCTTCGCGTAAATGGCTTCCGACGGCTCCGCCAGCTTCTTTGACAGCGGCAGCACGGCAATCTTTACCGGAGCCAGTGCCGGATGGAAATGGAGAACAGTGCGGACATCTCCGCCTTCCAGCTCTTCCTCATCGTACGCTTCGCACAGGAACGCCAGAACCACACGGTCAGCTCCCAGGGACGGCTCGATTACATACGGAAGATAACGCTCATTCTTCTGGTCATCAAAGTAGGTAAGGTCAACACCGGATACTTCCTGATGGCGGCCGAGATCGTAATCGGTACGGTCAGCAATACCCCACAGTTCTCCCCATCCGAACGGGAACGTGAACTCAATATCCGTGGTGCCCTTGGAATAGAAGGCAAGTTCCGCCGGATCATGGTCACGAAGGCGAAGATGCTCGTCCTTCATTCCGAGGGAAATGAGCCAGTCGTGGCAGAACGAGCGCCAGTATTTGAACCAGTCCAGATCCGTACCCGGCTCGCAGAAGAACTCCAGCTCCATCTGTTCGAACTCACGGGTGCGGAAGGTAAAGTTCCCCGGCGTGATCTCGTTGCGGAAGGACTTGCCAATCTGGCCGATCCCAAACGGAAGCTTTTTCCGGGTTGTCCGCTGTACATTCTTGAAGTTTACAAAGATGCCCTGTGCCGTCTCCGGGCGCAGATAAACGGTTCCCTTCGCGTCCTCGGTAACCCCCTGGAAGGTCTTAAACATCAGGTTGAACTGACGGATATCGGTAAAATTATGGGCGCCGCAGGAAGGGCACGGAACCTTGTGTTCCTCGATGAAATCCATCATCTCCTGCTGGGAATAAGCATCGATGGGCTTCGAAAGCGTGATGTTGTTTTCCTGGCAGTAGTCTTCAATCAGTTTATCCGCACGGAAACGCTCATGGCATTCCTTGCAGTCCATCAGAGGATCCGAAAACCCGCCCAGATGTCCGGATGCGACCCAGGTCTGCGGGTTCATAAGAATCGCGCAGTCAACGCCGACATTGTACTTACTCTCCGTGACGAATTTCTGCCACCATGCCTTTTTAACATTATTCTTCAATTCCACACCCAGCGGACCATAATCCCAGGTGTTTGCCAGACCGCCGTATATTTCAGAGCCCGGATATACAAATCCTCTGCCTTTCGCCAGCGCGACGATCTTATCCATTGTTTTTTCCATCGTGATCCTCCATCAAAAGTCATAAATAATATACAATAAGCCGTCCCCGGCAGATGCTGCCGAAGCAATGCCTGCGGCGCTGCCCTCCGCTTCGCTCTGCGCTTCCTGTGAGGCGGGGGCTTCTGTTTCGGAGGCTGCGCCGCTGTCCGGCACGGCTGTATATGCATCCAGAAGCTGTGCATTCGAACTTATATACGTAATCTTCCCGGGTACCTGAACGGCATGGGAAAAATCAGTAACCAGCACCTGATATTCCTTGTGGCTGAGCGGTTCCTTATTATCCATCGTATCTCCCGTTTTTCCATCCTCCACGCGAAGAAAGGACTGATTGAATTCGTATCCGGCCATCTCTGCATTCAGCATTGAGCCGTTGAAAAACGGAATATGGTTAAAATCCCGGTAGTCCTTTGCGGAAGCATAGGTTAGAACCAGCATAACCTGCCCGTTTTCCGTCTGCCAGGAACCTTCACGGACTGTACCCGCCCCGTGTTCAGCGGTATAGTCGCTGATTGAGCTTTTGATCATGGATGAAAGCTCATCCGGACTGTAATAACTCTGATTCAGCGTATCGATTATGGTTTCCGTTAACGTGCCGTCCTGTGAAATCTGAACTGCGGTACGGTCCGGGGTCCAGTCCTGCCTCGCCCTCTTCTCACAGCCTGTCATAAGGCACAGAGCCAGGCCGGCTGCGGTCAGGGCGGACAGAAAACGTTTTCTGCCTTTGCTCATCTTAACTCCAACATAAATCCTTCCGTTTTATATCCTGCCTCGCCTATCATAACATACCTTATGTGCTTATGTCTCACATTTTTTAGCCAAACATGGAATTTAATACGTCCAGAGACTTGAAATTGTGATTCACAATCCGGCGGCGGATCCTTTGCTGCTGCGTTTCAATTTCCTTCAGCACCTCCTCCGAGACGGTGAACGAATACAGTTTCTTCAGGGGGGAGGTCAGAATGAAATAAAACGAATATCGCGCAGCTTCACTAAGTGATGAATCACTGACCACATCCGTCGGATACTCTCCGTTGATTTCCATCAGACGGATCTCATAGATACAACGCACCAGGCGGTCCGGAATTTTCGGATTCAGCAGTGCTTTCAGTGAAATATACAGAAGATTCAGCGTGTCGGAAGACTCCATGTTCTCCTGTGTGTACCAGGCGGCAAACTCAAGAAAATAGCTGCCATAGCACATTCCCTCCACGTCCTCGCGGAAGCCCTGGAAATAATTGCTGATGCGCGCCGAAAGAAGGGTGTAGGCATTCTGTCCTTCCACCACCGTGAAGGTTCCAAAGCAGAACGGATTCGTGGCTGCCAGCAGCGTACTGTGGGGCCGGCTGGCTCCTCTGGCAAATGCCGTTATTTTTCCGCGCTCGCGTGTCAGAAGCACAATCCGGCGCCCGAAATCGCCGGACGCCGTCATCTGAAGAACCATTCCGTTCAAATCCATATCCTGGCTCATGTTCGGCATTATCCTATATCCTTCCGGCGGTAGCCGAAGCTGCGGATCATCGTGTCATTATCGCGCCAGTCGCGGCGCACTTTCACCCACAGTTTCAGGTTCACCTTCATCTCCATCATTTTTTCAATGTCGATTCTGGCTGAAGTCCCGATCCGGCGGAGCATGCTGCCGTTCTTTCCTATTATAATACCCTTATGGCTTTCGCGCTCGCAGATAATGACAGCCTCGATATCGCAGATTCCGGAGCCGTCCTCCCGCTCATGCATCTTTTCAATGGTTACCGCTATCCCGTGCGGAATTTCGTCATTAAGACAGCGAAGCGCTTTTTCGCGGACAATCTCCGCCGCAATGTCCCGCATCGTCTCATTCGTAACGGTTTCCTCGTCATAAAACGGCTGTCCGTAGGGAAGATAGCGGTAAATCACCTCAATAAGTTCATCCAGCCCGGTTCCTTTCATGGCGCTGACCGCAGCGGTTTCATCGAAGCGGCACAGATTGCGGTAGTTATCAAGGCAGGCGGCGGCCCGGGACTTATCCACGGTATCAATCTTATTCATGACCAGAATTACCGGAACCTTCACCCGTGACAGCTTCTGTGCGATCAGCTGTTCTCCCTTCCCGATATAATCCACCGGTTCTGTCAGCCAGAGAATCACATCGGCCTCCTCCAGCGTCCTCTCAGCCACCAGATCCATATACTCGCCGAGCCGGTTTTTCGCCTTGTGAACACCGGGCGTATCGAGAAAAACAATCTGTCCGCGCTCATCCGTGTACACCGTCTGAATCCGGTTCCGGGTTGTCTGGGGCTTACTCGATGTGATGGCAATCTTCTGGCCTACCAGATGATTCATCAGTGTTGATTTTCCTACGTTCGGCCGGCCGACAATGGCGGCAAAACCGGATTTATATTTTGCGTCAGGCATTTTTCACCTCATACCTTAAAACCAGGAAAACTGCATCCTCCCTCTTCGCCGGTGCTTACAGCTCGCTCACACGGTCAAACAGGTCTTTTTCCTCTTCCAGTTTCTGTTCGCTGCCGAGCACCGTTAGATTGTTCTGCTTCAGTGCCGCCTCCACCATGTCCGCAAGAGCCCGGATATCCTCCTGTGTGCAGTTGAGCACCTGATCCCGTTCCTTCTGAAGACTCTCGTACGTTACGTGATCCATAAGCATTGCCATGGAGCGCGCACCCAGATCCGCCGGGGTGAGCGGCGTATCCATGCCGCTGATGGTTCCGATCACGTACTTTGTCATATCGCGCGGTTCCACCGTAAAGGTGCGGATATATTCCGGAATTCCGTCATAAATCTGATTCGTGCGCCTGCAGTGCGGATCACGGTAGGAGGCGAAGGTTGTATTTCCATTGCGGGCAAAGCTTCCGCTGCAGCCGTAGGCTCCGCCTACCACGCGCAGCTGGCTCCACAGGTAATCGTAGCTCATGATCACACTAAGTACCTTCAGGGCGGCGTTATACGTATAGCCCTCTTTGACAAAATTGCCGCAGCGGGCAACATACTGCACCTGCCCCGGAGTTTTGAAGCCTTCCCTGCATGGTGCGTACAGCTGAACCGGCAGATACCGGAAACTTTCCTGCGCCGGCGTATGCACGGGTGCCGGAAGTGCACCGGCTCCCTTCGCTTGTGCTGCCAGGTTCTCCGCCAGCGGGCATAGAACGGAAAGCGCTTCCCCGGAACCGGTATAGCTTACCAGCATATCCCCTTTGTCAAGAACCGTATGCAGCACCTTCTGCATTCTTTCACAAATCCCGGATTTTCTGTCTTCAAAATGATCATCCAGGTCCCGGAGCAGATCATAGAAGGCAATGCCGTCGATCTGATCATTCACCCAGGCGGCGGCAGAGTAATGTGCCGCGCAGCGTGCGGCTGCTGTTGAGGATCCGGCAGCGCTGAGTGCTGTCTCCAGCCGTGAGCGCAGATGGCGGATAATCTCGTGCACCCTCTTCTCATCGGTAAGCTTCGATGTAAACAGAAGCTCCCTGGCCATATCGAACGAATAAGGGATCTTATCCTCCAGGGTCCGGATCGTGATACCGAATCCGGCTTTTATTTTCTCCGTGTCTTCCGCATCCGGGAATACGGAGATGACCGGGCTGATGCCTCCGGTATTCATGTTGATCTCATTGGAAAGATCCGTATAGCTGTAGTGTTCCGTATCCACGCTGCCGATCACGTTCTTCAGCAGTCCGGCATAGGGCAGATCTTCCGGAGATACCTGCGACATATCGAACAGAATCGATATATAAGCGATGCCATTCGTCCAGTAATCATGGCGGATCAGTTTTGTGCCCTTCAGCTCCATCGTTTCGTTGCTGGCCGGCAGTGCCTCCCGGCGCAGGTCCTTCCTTGAAAGCATTGGTATTTTCTCCAGCTCCTCCTGCGTAGAAGGAGTTTCCTGAAAAGCGCGCAGTTTCTTCGTCTTCTCAATCTGCGTCTCAATGTCTTCCGCACTCATGGAAGCTTTTACAGAAGAAAGCTTTTCCTTCTGTGCCTGATCTTCCCGGGCCGTCATTCCCTTCTTCGGGTTCATAATAATCAGGGATGAATGAGGATTATGGATCAGATATTGATCGATTAGTTTTTCAAAATATCCGGTTCCCACCTGCTTTTTCAGGTAATCGAAGTCATCAACCGCATGCAGATAGGAGAAGGCCATATCGTCATCGTAAAGCCAGCTGTCAAACACATCAAGGCCGTAGATCAGGCCTTTCGGGAATCGGCCGTAATCCGCCTCCCGGAACTTGAATTCCATGCTGTTGATACCGGCACGCAGTGCCTTTTCATTGACGCCCTCGCTGACGATGGTCTGCAGTGTGCCGCGGATGATGGACATGAACTTATCTTCATTGGAAGGATCCGCTCCCCGGGCAATAATCGAAAATACCGGCTGATAAATGCCGCTGTCGTAGGATCCGTCGATATCGCCGGCAACCCCTGCATCAATCAGCGCCTTTTTCACCGGTGCCCCCGGAGCTTCCAGCAGGGCATACTCGAGAACCGCCATCGCGTTTGCAAGCTTTGTATCCAGGCTGGTGGCAACGACCGTGCTGTAGGCAAAATAGGTATTATCTCTGTCCTCCCCGTCCTCCGGCGCCGGATACTCTCTCACCACGCGCTTCATCGCCGGGAACGGCTTTTGCAGCGCAATGGCGGAAGCGACCGGTGCACAGTCAAAGCATCTCAAATATTCGCTGTCAAGGAAGTTCAGGCGCTCCTCGTAATCCATCTTTCCGTACAGATAAATGTAGCTGTTGGAAGGATGGTAGTATTTGCGATGAAAATTTAAGAATTCTTCGTACGTCAGATTCGGAATATCCGCCGGATATCCGCCGGATTCGAAGAAATAGGTGTTATCCGGAAACAGTGAGCGGTTGATTTCATGATCCAGGATATCGTCCGCGGAGGAATAAACACCCTTCATCTCATTGTAAACAACCCCGTTGACAACCAGATCATCCTCCGGTTTTTCGATCACATAGCTCCAGCCTTCCTGGCGGAAAATCTCTTCCTTCTTATAAATATTCGGATAGAAAACGGCGTCCAGATATACATCCATCAGGTTGGCAAAATCCCTGTCATTCGTGCTGGCGACCGGAAACATGGTCTTATCCGGGTAGGTCATGGCATTGAGGAACGTATTCATGGAACCCTTTACCAGCTCCACAAACGGATCTCTGGAGGGAAATTTCCGACTCCCGCACAGGACGGAATGCTCCATGATATGTGCTTTTCCGGTCGAATCATCCGGTGTCGTGCGAAAAGCAATATTGAAAACCTTGTTTTCATCCTCGTTCTCGAGCAGCATCACCCGTGCTCCGCTCTTTTTATGTCTCAGAAGATATCCGTGAGAAGCAACATCCGGAAGCTCTTCCTCTTTTACCAGCTCATAAGCCGGAATTCTGGATAAATCCATATTTTATCAACACTCCTTCTGAATTAGTAACTGGAGATCAGTACATGGGCTTCGTTTCGGCGCTGTTCCGGCACTCTTTCCCGGAAATATACCGATCGTTTTCATACGCTGCAGCCCCGGCAGCCTTACTGTCTTCGGATCCTCCTTCGATACATGCGAAGACATACGATGGCTCCGGCAGCGATCAGGGCCAGTATGAAAATCGCACAGTGCATGAAATAATTTTCCGGCAGTATATTGATCACCGGATCCGTGTCCGGATCAAACAGCCAGTAATTATTATGGAAGAAAATACGATGGAAACGAATAAAAAATTTCTGCCAGTCCAGTGCCGCCAGGATTCCCAGAACGGCCGGAATAGTTATCGCCAGAACCCCGGCTATTTTGAGATATCCATACTGCCTGCGCCTGTGTTTGGAAATAATGCCGGCCAGAGAAAAAACGCCTGTCACAATGCATCCGACTTCGATGACATCAAAAATCCGCTTCACCTGCGCGAAATGTATGGCGCCATGTTCCGACATTTTCAGCGTCGGAAACACAAGAGTTCCCCGATACCAGAACTGATTATAGTCAATCAGCCTGTCGTAATTGGCGCGGATTTCCGCCACCGGCATTCCGGAGCTCTTCTCTATTCCCAGCAGGGTAATATCCAGATAATACAGCCAGCGTGAATTCAAAACCAGCACAACCGAGAACGAAAAAATGAACAATGTAAGACAAATTGCAAGTATCCCATTGCCCGTCCTGCCGCCCCCGCCACGTCTCTTTTCATAACGGCTCATAAATAATCCTCTCCTGCTGCTCTCAGCATTTTACATACAAAACACATTGTACTTAATTCCCGGCTTTTATTCAAGAGCCTGCCCGTTTTATCCGAAGCGGCCGTTTTATCCGAAGCGACCATAAGAAAAGGGCCTGCCGCTTGCGCGGCAGGCCCCTGACCTGTCATCGGGTTAAGCTGCTTATATTACTCTTCCGTCGGTCCGTAAAGTGTAACCAGCTTCTTGAGATATTCATATCTCTCAGCATTGCACTTTGCGTTCTTTGCGAACAGTCTGGCAGCTCTTTCCGGATTAGCTCTCTTCAGTGAGTTGTAACGTACTTCACCGTTCAGGAACTCATCCAGGTTGCCGGTCGGCTCCTTGGAATCAAGGAAGAATGCCTGCTTGCCCTGCTCCTTCAGTGCCGGGTTGAAGCGGAACAGATGCCAGTAACCGGCCTCTACCGCCAGCTTCTCCTCGGTCTGTGCCTTGGACATACCTTTCTTGATACCATGGTTGATGCACGGTGCATAGCAGAATACGATGGACGGGCCGTGATAAGCCTCTGCCTCTGCCATCGCCTTGATGCACTGGTTCATATCAGCACCCATGGATACCTGTGCAACGTATACATAGCCGTAGCTCATGAAGATGGAAGCCATATCCTTCTTCTTTTGTTCCTTGCCGGCTGCAGCAAACTGAGCTACCGCACCAGGCTGGGTAGACTTGGAAGCCTGACCGCCTGTGTTGGAGTAAACTTCGGTATCGAATACCAGAACATTGATATCCTTGCCGGAAGCCAGAACATGATCCAGACCGCCGAAGCCGATATCGTATGCCCATCCGTCGCCGCCGAAGATCCACTGGGACTTCTTGGACAGGAAATCCTTATCCTTCAGGATGGTCTTCGCTTCATCGGAGCCGTCCGCTTCCAGAGCTGCAACAAGCTTCTTTGTAGCCGCGCCGTTCGCTGCGCCGTCCTCATAGGTAGCCAGCCACTCATCAGCAGCTGCCTTCACGCCTTCGGACTTCTCCGCCAGAGCGGTAACCTTATCTTTCAGGCTGGTACGCAGTGCATCGGCAGCAAGGAACATACCGAAACCAAACTCTGCGTTATCCTCGAACAGGGAGTTATCCCATGCCGGGCCATGGCCTTCTTTGTTCTTTGTGTACGGAGTGGACGGTGAGGAGTTGCCCCAGATGGAGGAGCATCCGGTTGCGTTGGCAATGTACATTCTGTCGCCGAACAGCTGTGTAGCCAGTTTTGCGTACGGAGTCTCGCCGCAGCCTGCGCATGCGCCCGAGAACTCAAGCAGCGGCTGTTTCAGCTGAGATCCCTTCACGGTGGTCGGTTTGAACTTGTCCAGAACATCCGACTTCTCATCCAGCGTTACCGCGTAATCGAAGTACTTCTGAATGTCGCGGTTCGCTTCTGCATTCTGCATGGACAGAGCCTTGTTGCCCTTCTTGCCCGGGCATACGTTCTCGCAGGAACCGCAGCCTGTGCAGTCAAGGTTGGAAACAACGATCGACCACTTATAATCAGCCATGCCGATCATCGGAAGCATCTTCATGCCTTCCGGAGCAGCGGCCGCTTCTTCCGCATTCAGAGCCACCGGACGGATAACCGCGTGCGGACATACATAAGAGCAGCGGCCGCACTGAATACAATTGTCCGGATCCCAGATCGGAACATTAACGGCAATGCCGCGCTTCTCATAGGCAGCGGTGCCGGACGGTGTTGCGCCATCCACATAGTCCTTGAAAGCAGATACCGGAAGAGAATTTCCTTCCTGTGCGCTTACCTTCAGCTGGATATTGTTAACGAAATCAACGGCGTCCTTGCTGCCCTTGTCCGTCTTATGGAAATCAAGCTCTTCATCTTTGCAGTCAGCCCACGCAGCCGGAACCTTGACTTCCACGACTCTCTGAGCGCCGGCATCGATGGCATCCCAGTTCTTCTTAACAACATCATCGCCCTTGCGGCCGTAGGTTGCCTTTGCAGCAGCCTTCATCAGCTCGATGGCCTTCTCTTCCGGAATAATTCCGGTCAGCTTGAAGAATGCGGACTGAAGAATGGTGTTGATTCGGGTCGGGCCCATGCCTACTTCAATACCGGTCTTAACGCCGTCGATGGTGTAGAATTTGATGTGGTGCTGTGCCATGTATCTCTTAACCTGGCCGGGCAGATGCTTCTCAAGCTCTTCTCCTGTCCACGGGCAGTTCAGAAGGAATGTACCGCCGTCCACCAGTTCCTGAACCATGTTGAACTTACGGATGTAGGACGGATTGTGGCATGCTACGAAATCTGCCTTGTGAATCAGATAAGTAGATTTAATCGGCTTCTTTCCGAAACGCAGGTGGGACATGGTAACACCGCCGGACTTCTTGGAGTCGTAATCGAAATACGCCTGCGCGTACATATCGGTGTTATCACCAATGATCTTGATGGAGTTCTTGTTCGCACCAACGGTACCATCAGCGCCAAGGCCCCAGAACTTGCAGTTTACGGTTCCTTCCGGAGTTGTAACGAGCGGCTCACCCATCGGAAGGGAAAGACCGGTAACATCATCAACGATGCCGATGGTGAAGTGTTCTTTTTCGTGGTTGTTGTAAACAGCTACGATCTGTGATGGGGTTGTATCCTTGGAACCCAGGCCGTAACGTCCGCCGAAAATCCTGACATTTTCGAACTTACTGCCCTTCAGAGCCGCAACAACATCGAGATAAAGCGGTTCGCCCTCGGATCCCGGCTCTTTTGTTCTGTCGAGAACAGAAATCTGCTTTACTGTATCCGGAAGCGCAGCAATCAGAGACTTGGCATCAAACGGTCTGTACAGACGAACCTTGACAACGCCCACCTTCTCGCCAGCCTTCAGCAGGTAGTCTACGGTCTCCTCAATCGTATCACATGCAGAACCCATGGCAATGATCACGTGCTCTGCATCCGGTGCACCATAGTAATTGAACAGTTTGTAGTCTGTTCCGATGCAGGCATTGACCTTATCCATGTACATCTGAACAATGGCCGGCATCTCATTATAGAATACGTTGGAAGCTTCTCTTACCTGGAAGAAAATATCCGGGTTCTGGGCAGAGCCTCTCTGGCACGGATGGTTCGGGTTGAGAACCTGATCTCTCCAAGCCTGCAGAGCGTCAAAATTGAACATTTCCTTCAGATCATCATAATCCCAGGTCTCGATCTTCTGAATTTCGTGAGATGTACGGAAACCATCGAAGAAGTTGATGAACGGAAGACGGCCCTCGATCGCTGCCAGATGCGCTACCGGTGTCAGGTCCATAACTTCCTGTACGGAAGATTCGCACAGCATGCAGACACCAGTCTGGCGGCATGCGTAAACATCGGAATGATCGCCGAAGATAGAAAGAGCGTGGCTGGCTACGGCACGGGCAGATACATCGATAACGCCCGGAAGTCTTTCGCCGGCAATCTTATACAGGTTCGGGATCATAAGAAGCAGACCCTGTGATGCGGTGTAAGTAGTTGTCAGAGCACCCGCTGCCAGAGAACCGTGAACTGCGCCTGAAGCACCTGCTTCCGACTGCATCTCGGTAATCTTCACCGTTTCTCCGAAAATGTTCTTACGCCCCTGGGTTGCCCACTCGTCTGTGTGCTCAGGCATAACAGATGAAGGGGTAATCGGGTACATGGCAGCAACGTCGGTAAATGCATAGGAAGCATGAGCCGCAGCTTCGTTGCCATCCATGGTCTTCATTTTTCTTGCCATTTGCGTTTTCCTCCTTATTTTTGAGACAGCCGCCCTAAGCAGCTTTCTTGCGTGACATTATGTCAATCAAAATTATATTATCACAATGAAGCATATTTGTCTATTTTCATGAAGATAAAAAAAACAGAGTCAATGCTTTTTTGTTATTGCACTATAAAGCATTGGCTCTTATTCTTCCGTTTATTCACTTTCGGGAAAGCTGCAGCCGCTGAAGCGAAAGGCTTCAGTCATCCTCCTCTTCACTTTCATTGGTTGTATAAATGGTTCTCTTGCGGGCCATCTCATCGTTCGCCAGATAATCATCGTACGTGGTTACCTTGTCAATCATCTTCCCGTTCGGCAGTATCTCCATAATGCGGCTGGCGGTCGTCTGCACAATCTGATGGTCACGGGATGAAAACAGCATGACCCCGGGGAATTTGATCATACCGTCGTTAAGAGCGGAGATCGATTCCATGTCCAGATGGTTGGTTGGTTCATCCAGAATAAGTACATTGGCTCCGGAAATCATCATTCTGGAAAGAAGACAGCGCACCTTTTCTCCCCCGGAAAGCACCCTGACCTGCTTGTCGCCGTCCTCTCCGGCGAACAGCATGCGGCCGAGAAAGCCGCGGACATAGCTGGCATCCTTAATTTCGGAATACTGGGTCAGCCAGTCGGCAATCGTCAGATCGCAGTCGAACTCCTTCTTATAATCCTTTGGGAAATAGGCACGGCTGGTGGTAACGCCCCACTTGATTTTGGCACCCGGATCCGGTTCCTCCTCTCCCATGAGAATCTGAAAGAACAGGGTCTTGGCCTGCTCGCATCCGCCCACCAGGGCGACCTTGTCGTCATGGCCAAGCGTAAAAGTAAGATCATCCAGGATTTTAACCCCGTCCACCGTTTTGGAAAGATGCTCCACCTGCAGAACCTCATTGCCAATGGTGCGGTTCGGGCGGAAATCAATATACGGATATTTCCGGCTGGAGGGTTTGATTTCATCAAGCTCGATTTTTTCCAGCGCCCGCTTGCGGCTGGTTGCCTGTTTTGACTTGGAAGCATTGGCGGAGAAACGGGCAATGAATTCCTTCAGTTCCCTGATTTTCTCCTCTTTCTTCTTGTTTGCCTCCTTCATCTGGCGGATGGCCAGCTGGCTGGACTGTACCCAGAAATCATAATTCCCGGCGTAAAGCGTAATCTTGCTGTAGTCGATATCAGCAATCTGCGTGCATACCTTATTCAGGAAGTAACGGTCATGAGAAACGACAATGACCGTGTTCTCAAAGTTGATCAGAAATTCTTCCAGCCATCCGATGGCATCCAGGTCCAGATGGTTCGTCGGCTCGTCCATCAGAAGGATATCCGGTTTGCCGAAAAGGGCCCTGGCCAGAAGTACCTTCACCTTCTCATTGCCGGTCAGATCCTTCATCATCTTCTGATGCAGCGACTCGTCAATTCCAAGTCCGTTCAGCAGGCTTTCCGCGTCGGACTCGGCTTCCCAGCCGTTCATCTCCGCGAACTCACCCTCCAGCTCGCTGGCTTTAATGCCGTCCTCGTCGGAGAAATCCGCTTTTGCGTACAGGGCTTCTTTCTCCTTCATGATATCATAGAGGCGCTGATTGCCCATAATAACCGTATCCATAACCGGATAGTCATCAAATTTGAAGTGATCCTGCTCCAGCACACTGATACGCTGTCCCGGCGTGACGGTGATCGTTCCGTTGGTTGTATCAAGATCTCCCGAAAGGATCTTTAGAAATGTAGATTTGCCTGCTCCGTTTGCTCCGATGATGCCATAGCACTCGCCTTCAACGAATTTAATGTTAACATCTTCAAAGAGCGCCTTTTTCCCGACCCGGTAGGTCACATTATTTGCACTGATCATTCTTTGTCCTCAAAACTGTCCTTAATGTTCTCTTTCAGCTTGTCCATGAAGCCTTTCTTTTTCTTCGGCCTGCTTCCTTCCGTTTTCAGTTTTTCCTCTTCCGGCTCCTTTTCCTGCGGAATATCCGCCCCGAGTGTACGGCCGGTGTTCTCGTCAAACTGGCGCAGAAGTTCCTTCGCCTCCGCGCTCATGCGGGTTGGAACCCTGACATTCAGCGTAACATACTGGTCGCCGCGGGATGCCGAATTGCGCACGGAAGGAACTCCCTTTCCCTTCAGGCGGACACGGGTTCCCGGCTGCGTTCCTGCCTTTACAGTATACAGCATATCACCGTCTACGGTATGTATTTTTACATCATCCCCGAGGGCTGCCTGGGCAAATGAAATATCCTCGGTGCAGTACAGATCCATACCCTGACGGGCGAAATACGGATCCGCGGATACGGAAACTTCGATCAGAAGATCGCCTCTTGCGCCTCCGTTTTTTCCCGGATTGCCCTCGCCGCGAAGACGGATGGACTGTCCATTGTCAATGCCGGCGGGAATGGATACGGAAATAATCTTTTTTGCAGACTTGTATCCGGTTCCGTAGCAGTCCGGACATTTCTCCCGGATTATTTTTCCGGTCCCGCGGCAGTCCGGACAGGTCTGCACGTTCTGCACGGTTCCGAAGAATGACTGCTGCGTATATACAATCTGTCCGCGCCCCTGGCACTTCGGGCAGACAACCGGGGTTGTTCCCGGCCTGGCGCCTGTCCCATGGCAGGTCGGGCATTCTGTCTTCTGAACGATGGACACTTCCTTCTCGCAGCCCTTCACTGCATCCATGAAAGAGATCCGCACAGAAGAATAAAGGTTCTCGCCCTGCACCGGTCCATTGGATGACCTGGATCTGTTCCGGAAAGCACCGCCGAAAAGATCGCCGAAGATATCTCCGAACATGTCGTTGATATCATCCATGTTTGTATAGTCGAAGCCGGAACCACCGCCCGCTGTCTCATCAAAGGCAGCCATACCGAACTGATCGTACTTTGCACGCTTCTGAGGATCACTCAGAACGGCGTACGCTTCCGTAGCTTCCTCAAATTTCTTTTTGGCGTTCTCATCACCCGGGTTCATATCCGGATGATACTTCTTGGCCAGCTGCCTGTATGCTTTCTTTATCGCGGCTTCATCCGCATTCCTGTCTACCCCAAGGACCTCGTAATAGTCTCTTTTCTCTGACATAAATAAACCTTTCTATCCAAACCTGCCATTATAAACCGTGAACCGACAATGGCCCCTGGCTTTCGCCAGGGGTCAGCCTGTTTATTTGTTTGACATTCTATGATATGAGTGTCAAAAGTACCTTTTGCCACTCATTTATGATTACGCGTGGTTTCGTTGCTCCGCAACTCCCACCACGCTGCCACATTCGGCATTCTCGTGACGCTTTCGCGCCACTTCATGCCTCATGGGGGCGTGTCAATAAGTCCTGCCACCACTCGCATGCAAGCATGCGTGGCGGCGGACTTTTGACACGGTAATCATTCTATAACATAATGAAACGATTTGCAACCGCCGATTATACCTCGCGGTAGTCTCCGTCAACCACATCATCATTCGGATTGGATCCGCCGTTGCTGCCCGCGCCGCTGCTGCCGGTGCCCGGGTTAGCGCCTGCTCCCGGATTAGCGCCGTTTGCACCGCCGTTCTGCTGGGCCTGCTGCTCATAAACCTTCGCAAACAGCTTCTGTGCGGAATTCATCAGTTTCTCCTTGCCGCTCTTGAGATCATTGATCTGCTGATCGGTAAGATCATCGCCGCACTTTGCAATGGTATCCTTCAGTGCATTCAGGTCTGCCTGAATCTCGTTCTTGTCATTTGCATCCAGCTTGTCGCCGGCTTCATTCATAGCCTGCTCCACCTGGAATACCATGGAGTCGGCCTCGTTCTTTGCGTCGATGCCATCCTTACGCTTCTTATCCTGAGCCTCGTAAGCCTTCGCATCGTTGACAGCCTTCTGGATATCCTCCTCCGACATATTGGATCCGGAAGTAATGGTGATATGCTGTTCCTTTCCGGTTCCCAGATCCTTCGCGGATACATTTACAATACCGTTGGCATCGATGTCGAAGGTAACCTGAATCTGCGGAACGCCTCTTCTTGCCGGAAGAATGCCGTCCAGACGGAACTGGCCCAGCGTCTTGTTATCCCTTGCAAACTGACGCTCGCCCTGTACTACGTGGATATCTACGGAAGTCTGGTTATCTGCAGCCGTAGAGAAGATCTGGCTCTTGGAGCACGGAATCGTTGTGTTTCTCGGAATCAGGACAGTGGAAACGCCGCCCAGAGTCTCGATCGCCAGTGACAGCGGGGTAACATCCAGAAGAAGGACATCTCCGGCACCGGCATCACCGGCAAGCTTGCCGCCCTGGATGGAAGCGCCGATTGCTACGCACTCATCCGGGTTCAGTGTCTTGCTGGGCTCCTTGCCTGTCAGCTGTCTTACCTTATCCTGTACCGCCGGGATACGGGTAGATCCGCCGACCAGCAGAACCTTGCCCAGATCCGCCGCTGTGATGCCTGCATCACGCAGCGCGTTCTGAACCGGAACTGCCGTCGCTTCCACCAGATCATGGGTCAGCTCGTCAAACTTTGCCTTGGACAGATCCATCTCAAAATGAAGCGGACCGTTCTCGTTCATGCTGATGAACGGAAGGTTGATGTTCGTTGTAGTTGAAGAAGAAAGTTCGATCTTGGCCTTTTCGGCAGCTTCCTTCAGTCTCTGCATGGCCATCTTATCCCTGGTAAGATCAATGCCGTTCTTCTGCTTAAAATCCTGTACCATGTAATCAACAATTCTCTGGTCGAAATCATCGCCGCCCAGATGATTGTTGCCGTTGGTAGCCATTACTTCAATAACGCCGTCACCGATATCGATGACCGATACATCGAAGGTACCGCCGCCAAGGTCATATACCATAACCTTCTGCTCTTTTTCGTTATCAAGACCGTAAGCCAGTGCGGCAGCCGTCGGCTCGTTGATGATACGTTTTACATCCAGTCCGGCAATACGTCCGGCGTCCTTGGTTGCCTGACGCTGAGCGTCGTTGAAGTATGCCGGGCATGTGATAACCGCCTCGGTAACTTTCTCACCAAGGTAAGCTTCCGCGTCACCTTTCAGCTTCTGAAGGATCATAGCTGAAATTTCCTGCGGCGTGTAGTTCTTTCCATCGATGTTTACCTTATAATCCGTACCCATTTTTCTCTTGATAGAAGAAATGGTACGGTCCGAATTCGTAACTGCCTGACGTTTTGCCGGTTCTCCGACGAGTCTTTCACCACTCTTTGTAAATGCAACTACGGACGGAGTTGTTCTGGAGCCCTCCGCGTTTGCGATAACAGTTGCTTTTCCGCCTTCCATAACGGCTACGCAGCTGTTTGTTGTACCAAGGTCAATACCAATGATTTTTCCCATAACTTTGTCCTCCTGAATACGTTCTTCTTCCATTATCAAAATTCCTGCAAAGGCAGGTTCTGTATTTCATTTTTATTACCGCCCGGATTAAATCCTGCAGCGGTGATCAGTTCGCCACTTTCACCATACTGTGGCGGACAACCTGTCCGCGGTAGGTGTAGCCTTTCTGAAGCTCTTCGGCTACGATATTCTCTCCCAGGCTTTCATCCTCCACATGCATCACGGCATTGTGAAGATTGGGATCAAACTCTTTTCCCCTCGCCTCGATCGGCCTGACATCCAGCGACTCAAGTGCTGTAACCAGCTGCTTGTATGTTTTCTGCATCCCCTGTACGAACGGGTCGTCCTTATCGGCGGTTGCCAGCCCGCGTTCAAAATTATCGACAACCGGCAGAATTTTTTCAATCACACTCTTCGCGCCAACCTCAAACATCGCCGATTTTTCTTTTTCCGTTCTCTTCCGGTAATTGTCGAACTCGGCCAGCTGCCGGAGACAGCGGTCATTCAGTTCTTCGATCTTTTCGTCCTTTTTATCCTTTTTCTTCTTAAAGAAACCGGATTTGTCGGATCCGTCTTCCGCCTTCTTCCCGTCCGCTTCCGCCTTCTCCGTTTCCTTTCCGGTTTCTTTCGGATCTTCTGCATCCTTCAGCTGTTCTTTGTCAGCAGCCTCTGATTTTAGGTTTTTATTATCTTCTTTTGCTGAGGAAGGGTCATCAGCGCCGTCCGTCACTTTTTTATTCATGACATCCTCTGTCTTCTGTTCTTCCTTCTTATCTTCCATATCCGGATCACCTTTCGTTTTATTTATAAACATAAACCCTCCCGGCTATCTGGTCCGGGACTTCGTCTATCCTTTCTGAACTTCATCCGGCTGCACTGCATTTTTGCCGCCTGAAGTTTTCACTGTATCCTCCGGGCCCAAAGTGCCTGCCTCCGCGCCCGCATCTTCGCCGCTGCTGCTGAGCCCGCCAAGTTCGGTTGTGACATTCTTCAAAATTCCGATCACCTTGCCGTAATCCATTCGCTTCGGGCCGAGAATTCCTATTTTGCCCTGCATACCGTTGCCCATGTCATAGGTGGCGGTAACGACGCTGCAGTCCTTCATGGAACTTACCTGCGTCTCCTGACCGATGTAAACATGGATACCGCTGTCACCGTTTCCGTCCTCCGGCCTGGCTTCACTGCCGTCGCTGCGAAGGAACTCGGTCAGTTCATTCTTCTCCTCAAAGGCACCGATCAGCTCGCTGGCCTTTTCGGAATCGGACAGTTCCGGGTACTTGAAGATGTTGGTCGTGCCGCTGGTATAAATCTCAACATCGTTTTCTTCGCTGATTGCCTCCGCCACCGCATCCAGCACCTTGCTGATGACTTCGTTTTTAATTCCGGATGCTTCCTTCAGCCGGGCGATGGTTCCGAGATTAATCTGCTCGATGTTCAGGCCGGCCAGGCTCTGGTTAAGGATTACATTCAGCTTCAGAACTGTTTCATGGTCAAGCCCGTGCTCGATGTTGATGATTTTATTCCGGACCGCATTTGCCTCGGTCACGGTTGTCGCCAGAATCTGCATCGGACTGACAATAGAAAGCTGGATGAATTTCAGTTTCGTCCGATGATACTGCGGTCCGGTGATCATGGTCGCGTAGTTGGTATTGGCAGCCAGATACTTGACGATCTGCTTGAGAAGCTCCTCTGTCCTGTCCTGACGCTGCATCACAAGCCCGGTCATGGTCGAAAACTCATTTTCCTTTTCCCGGATCTTCTCGCTGACCCTGCGATCGACTTCCTCATCCTTCTCCTGCATCATGCGGTCGACATAGAACCGGTACCCTTTATCCGAAGGAATCCGGCCGGCCGATGTATGAGGCTGAAGAATGTATCCCATCTCTTCCAGGTCGGACATTTCATTCCGGATGGTAGCGGAGCTTAAGTTCAGGTCCGGAAACTTTGAAATTGTTCTGGAACCTACCGGCTCGCCTGTCTCCAGGTATGTCTTGATAATAGCTTTCAGGATCGTCCACTTGCGATCATCCATCTCCGCCCCCATGCTGAACTCATCTCCTTTTGTATTGTTAGCACTCGGTAAATTGGAGTGCTAACATTAACTATGGATAATAATAGACCGATGATTTTGCTTTGTCAACACCTTTTCCGAAATTTGGATGAAAATTCCATGGAAAAAGCGCGAAAAAAAACAGCGGATCGCCTGATTGCTCTCCGCCGTATGTTATGTTCTTTTCCTCTACCCGCCTTCCGGACTCCTGCCGCCTTCCCGCCTTTACCCGAATATCTGACGGAGGACATAGTCATGAATGGCACGGTATTGTTCCTGCGTATAATGGATACCGTCGATGGTCTCAAATCCTTCTTTTTTCATCCATGTGTACGTATCAATATAAGTGTCCGGATAAGCCGCCTTTATCTGAGCATTAAAGGACGTAATCATATCATCCGTCACCGCTTCCTCCATATCCTCATTCACCGGGTTGACAGACATGTAATAAAAGACGGTATCCGGGAAGGCTTCCTCCACCTCCGCGTATTCCTCCAGATAGTGCCCGATGGCGTATTCATCCGGCACATCATTCACACCAAGATTGAATACCACCGGAAGGTTTGGAGCCTTCCGGATAGCATCCGCCATTTCATCATATCCTTCTTCCTCAAACCACCGGAGCCCTTCGCCGCTCTCCCCGATGTAAACGCACCGGTCGCCGGTTTCCTCTTCAGCCCATCCCATACCGACCGTTCTGGAGTCTCCGACAAATATTACCTTTCTTTCAGACATATCCTCTTCTGACTCCTCTGTTTTCTCCTCCGGGGACTCCTGCGTCAGACGGTCTGCTTTTTTCCCGCCGCTTTTCTCACTGTCCGCCGCAGGTGCCGGCCGCATGCCTTCCGATGAGTCCTTCAGCATACCCTCATAGCTGGCTCCCAGCTGTTTTGCCCTCTCAAGACTGTCCTCTTCCTCCGAAGTAATCTGCCTGGTTCGCTGTCCGATCCGGATGGCAGACCCGGCAAGAAGAACAATGAGTATGCAAATGATTATAATCCAGATGCTGCTTTTCTTATCCATAATTTTATACTGTATCTTCCGGAACTGATAATCATAACGCTGAGAACAAAAAGTCTTTTGACCCCGGACGGTGTCCTCAGGTCAGAAGAAAATCTGCCATCACGTAATTAGAAAGATCCATGCCCCGATCCGTCAGGCTGAACCTCCCGTCCCGAAGCTGTGCAAGTCCCTCCCTGCAGAACCTTTCCATTTTCCCCGGATAAACTTCCTCGATGCTCCTTCCGAATGTCCGGTAAAAATCATCCAGACAAACCCCCCGTGTCATGCGAAGACCAAGAAACATGGTCTCCTCCATCTCGTTCCTGACAGAGAGCGTCTGCAGCTCTTCTGCATGAAAATCTTCCTTCAGATAGCTGTTCCAATCCCGGGAAACATGAAAACGAACCGGCCCCGTCCCCCGGGAGCCGAAAAGTTTCTGCGCGTTTCTTCTATATAATAAGGAAGAAGCTCCGAGCCCAAGTCCGATATATTCCCGCCGCGTCCAGTAACCGCTGTTGTGCACGCTCTCAAAACCATTCCTGGCATAATTGGAAATTTCATAGCGATGAAAACCGGCATCCGCCATCCGCCGCCGCGTTTCCTGCTCCATGTCCGCCACCGCATCCTCGGATGGAAGATGCGACGGCCGTTTTCCGGCGCCGCGCCGTTCATCGTCCTCATGATACAGCCGGTAAAACTCTGTACCGGGCTCAATGATCAGGCTGTAAACAGACAGGTGCTCCGGTCTCAGATCCAGAACTTTTTTCAGCGTTTCCGTCCAGGATTCCACGGTCTGCCCCGGCAGGCCGTACATCAGATCCACACTGATATTCTCAAACCCGGCTTCCCTGGCCTGGAGATAATTCTCCCTGAAATCGCTGAACCTGTGAATACGGCCAAGCCTGGCAAGCTCCGTATCATCCGCGCTCTGAAGTCCCAGGCTGAGCCGGTTAATTCCAAAGGAACGGTAAGCTTCCAGCTTCTCCCGGTTCAAGGTACCGGGATTGCATTCCATTGTAACCTCGCAGTCCGATGTCAGCTCAAAACAGCGATGGACGGCATCCACTATCCGGCCGGCCTGTTCCGTATTCAGTACGGAGGGCGTTCCGCCTCCCAGAAATACACTGACGGTGCGTCCCGGAAGGGCCCAGCGCTCTGTCTGCTTTTCCAGCACCTCCACATACTTTTCCCGGACAACCGCGTCCGCCGGCGCCGAAAGGAAATCACAGTAGCGGCATTTCCGGACGCAGAACGGAATGTGGACATACACCTCCAGTTCCCGGGAATCTGTGTCAGTCATCATCCAGTTTGAGCACATTGAGAAATGCCTTTTGAGGAATCTGCACACTTCCGATCTCGCGCATCTTCTTCTTTCCTTCCTTCTGCTTCTCCAGAAGCTTCTTCTTCCGGCTGATGTCGCCGCCGTAACACTTGGCAAGCACATCCTTGCGCATCGCGCGCACCGTCTCACGGGCAATGATGCGTCCGCCGACGGCGGCCTGAATTGGGATGTCAAAGAGCTGCCGCGGAATCTCATCCTTCAGCTTCTCACACATTTTCCGGCCCCGCTCGTAGGCGGTGTCTGCAAAGACGATGAAGGAGAGTGCATCGACCGGCTCATGGTTCACCAGTATATCCAGCTTTACCAGCTCCGAGCGCTGATAGCCCTTCAGCTCGTAATCAAAGGATGCGTAGCCGCGCGATCTTGATTTCAGGGCGTCAAAAAAGTCATAGATAATTTCATTGAGCGGAAGATCATACTTTAAAAGGACCCTGGTCTTTTCAATGTATTCCATACCCTGGGAAATGCCGCGGCGCTCCTGGCAAAGCTGCATAATCGATCCGACAAATTCATCGGTCACCATAATCTCGGCGCTGACGTAGGGCTCCTCCATATATTCAATTTCCGAAGGATCCGGCAGGTTGGACGGGTTCGTAAGCTCGATCATGGTGCCGTCTGTCTTGTGTACGCGGTAAACAACGCCGGGGGCTGTGGTCACCAGATCAAGATTATACTCCTGCTCAAGGCGTTCCTGCACCACTTCCAGATGAAGCAGGCCAAGGAAACCGCACCGGAAACCAAAGCCCAGCGCTGCGGAAGTTTCCGGCTCAAACTCCAGGGAAGCATCGTTTAGCTGCAGTTTTTCAAGCGCGTCTTTAAGCTCTCCGTATCTTGCGCTGTCCGCCGGATACATGCCGCAGTAAACCATGGGGGTCGCCTTCTTATAGCCCGGGAGCGGTTCCTCACACGGATGATCCGCGTCCGTCACCGTATCGCCCACGCGGGAATCGCTGACGTTCTTAAGACTGGCTGTAAAATAGCCGACCATGCCGGCTGTAAGTTCTTCGCAGGGAATAAAGCGTCCGGGGCCAAAATATCCGACCTCCGTAACCTCCGCCTCCGTCCCTACGGCCATCATCCGGATACGCGTTCCCTTTCGGACTGTTCCGTCCTTCAGGCGGCAGAATACAATCACGCCGCGGTAGGAATCATACAGAGAATCAAAAATCAGAGCCTTCAGCGGTTTTTCCGGGTCGCCCGCCGGTGCGGGCAGCTTATTCACAATCGCCTCGAGTACCTGCTCCACGTTCTCACCGGTTTTGGCGGAAATGCGCGGTGCATCCTGCGCCTCCAGGCCGATGACATCCTCGATTTCATCAATCGTTCTCTGCGGATCGGCGCTGGGAAGATCAATTTTATTAATGACCGGAATAACCTCCAGATCATGGTCCAGCGCCAGATAAACGTTCGCCAGTGTCTGCGCCTCCACACCCTGAGTGGCGTCAACGACCAGCACTGCTCCGTCGCAGGCTGCCAGGGAACGGGAAACTTCATAATTAAAATCAACATGTCCCGGAGTATCAATCAGATTGAGAATATACTCCTCCCCGTTCTTTGCGTGATATACGGTGCGCACCGTCTGCGCCTTGATGGTAATGCCGCGCTCACGTTCAACTTCCATATTATCCAGGACCTGGTCCTGCATCTCACGCTCGGTAAGAAGTCCGGTCATCTCGATAATGCGGTCCGCCAGCGTCGACTTGCCGTGATCAATATGGGCAATGATACTGAAATTTCTGATATGTGACTGATCTATAGCTGACATCTGCTTCCTCCTGCGTCTGGCCTGTAAAATGATGTTGGGTGCAAAAATCCTCTGCCCTTCCATGGTGCCATGAATTGCGCCGTTACCTCATTATAAGTAAAAAACGCTTTACAGGCAAGTATGCTTCTGCCTCCCGCCTATTAATTAGTTGACAGAAAAAACTCTTTGGATTATTATACTAGCGTATGTTTACATTAAACGTCCGTGTCCGATTTTAATGAAACAGCCCTGTATGAAATGCCCGGCGATGTCCGGTGACGGTATGGACTTAGCGTAAGGCGAAGTTAAAATTTATGTGTGGAGGTGTGCAGGTTGGCTAACATTAAGTCTGCAAAGAAAAGAATTCTGGTCAACAAAAACAGATATGACCGCAACAAGGCAATCAAATCTTCTGTAAAGACAGCGATCAAGAAAGTGGAGGCAGCTGCTGCAGAAGGAAACAAGGAAAAAGCACAGGCTGCTCTGACCGAGGCTGCGAAGGTTATCGAAAAGGCAGCAAACAAAGGCGTTTACCATAAGAACAATGCAGCCAGAAAAGTATCCCGTTGCGCGAAAATCGTAAACGGCATTGCCTGAATAAGGTCTGAAATCTATAACATATGCATATAAAAAAGATCACCTGTGCCCTCGGGTGATCTTTTTTTGCGCCCTATACGGAGGATGCTGCGGTCCGAAGGCCGTCTGAGCCCGGTATCATGATTTTTCTTTTCCCACGGTCAGCGAAGCAATCAGTACTTCGACGGCGGTCTGCTCCTCCAGAAACCCTGTCTTGATTTTTTCTTCCGTATCCACGCAAAGCTCCAGCGACTGCTGTACTTCATGAAGCGTATAGCGGGACGCCTGCTTCAGGCATTTCCCTGCCACAAAATCCTTCATCCCCGTCTTCTGTACAATAGCCCCCCTGTCAAATCCCTGATCGCGAAGTTCCTTCACCTGAAGAATCAGGTTGTACTGGCGGCTGATCAGGCTGAGTATACGAACAGGTTTTTCGCGTACGGCCAGCAAATCCCGGTAAAGTTTGACAGCACGCGCGGAATCGCCGGCGGCGATGGCGTCCACCAGGTCAAAAACCCGGTTTTCCGGCCGCAGCGAACAGACGGCGGTCACATCCTCACGGCGGATACCGTCCTTTCCGCAGGTATACGCGATAAGCTTTTCCATCTCCTGTACAATACCGTACATATCGTCGTCAATGCACTGCAAAAAAAGCTGCATGGCCGATCCGGTGATCTGACGGCCGCTGCGCGCCAGGTACCGGAGAATCCATGCCTGCAGTTCGTTCCCGCTCAGATGGCTGCAGTCCTGAACCCAGCCTTCCTTCTGCGCATACCTGAACAGCTTCGTGCGCCGGTCCACCTCCTCCTCGGTAAATACCAGCACCGTTTCCGCCGGGATTCCCGGCAGTGCCGCAGCCAGCGCATCTCCGGTCTTATTTTTGAAAAAGCCTGTATTTTTGGCAATAATCAGCCGGTGCGGTGCGAAGAACGGAAGCGTCCCTGCCTGCTCAATCATCGATGAAAGGTCCAGATTGTCAGAATCGTACACATTGACATTGATGGTATCTCCCGGATTTAGAACAGCAGCACGCACCTGATAACGGCAGCTGTCCTTCAGATAATCCTCGTTCCCGTAAAAAAGATATAGTTTCCTTATATCACCTGATTTCAGGGTGTCCTTCAGGTAAGCCATGGTATTTTTCCTTCTTATCGTTGTCCATACAGTACGAGGCCGCCTCTTCTTTCATATCCGGTATCCCAGAGTTTCTTGAAATCAAGCCACCGGTATTCCCCATAGGTAGCCGCCTTGACCATCAGCCGCCCGTCATCGGTCTCATCGAAACCGTTCAGAATAAACCAGTGCCAGACATAATCGTCAAACTCCGGATCCTGATGGTTCAGCGTCAGGCACGGGACCACAAATCCGCGGATGATCTGCCGCACCACCGCTTCCCTGGCTTCCTCATACGGGCGGATCCCGCGCAGTTCCTCCATGGTAATTGCCTGATCCATTCCCCGGTTTTTGAGATAATCCTTCAGCCCGCTGATATACATATTCAGCTTGTAAACTCCCGCGAAGCGCGGCCGGATGTAAGGCTTCATCTGCATTCCGAAATCCATATATTCCTCACGGGTAATGGTCTGCGGATCGAAGGGACAGACGTCCTTCTGTTTTCGCACCAGTGAAAAATAAATCATGCTGTCGCAGGCTGTCAGAGCCGCACATCCGCCGATATTCATCCAGTGATCTGCCATCCAGTCCTGATTCCCTCCGTAGGAATCTCCAATTGTAAAATAACGAAGTTCCGTCCTCATGAGCCGTTTCCATCCTTATATGCAGATATAAAAATGCCATACCAGCCGGATCGTGTTCTCGGGATAATTTGAGTGTGAGACCGGACACGTCCGATACAGGGCTTTCGTCCTGCATTCCTTCCGTGGAACTGCTATGGCGTCTTTATTATAGCACTATAGAAAACAATTGTCAGAGCGGAATATTGCCGTGCCTGAATTCCTTCGCGTTCTGCTTTTTATCCTCCAGGAAATCAAAGGCACGAATCAGCGTTCCTCTCGTCTCCTCCGGAAGGATCACCTCGCTGACAAAACCTCTCTTACGGGCTGTTTCCGGATTCAGGAACTGCTCCTCGTACGTCTGCTTCAGCTTTGCTCTCGTCTGGTCGGGGCGGCCGGACCGGCGAAGGTCGTCTTTATAAAGAAGGTTCACCGCGCTCTCCGCTCCCGTGACCGCAATCTGGGCAATGGGCCACGCATACACAAAGTCAGCCCCGAGGGACAGACTGTTCATCGCAAGGTATGCTCCGCCGTATGCTTTTCTGAGAACCACCGTGATTTTCGGAACCGATGCGCTGGAGAAAGCGTACAGCATCCTGGCCCCGTGGCGGATAATGCCCTGCTGTTCCTGATCCACTCCCGGCTGAAAGGCGGGCACATCCACCAGGGAAAGCAGCGGAATGTGAAAGCTGTCACAGAACCGGATGAATCTTGCCATCTTGTCCGAAGCATTGATGTCGATGGCTCCGCCGTTCTCAATCGGCTGATTCGCCACCACTCCGACCGGATGATTATTCAGATAGGAAAAACCGACAATGGCATTGCGCGCATAATGCTTCTGAATCTCAAACAGCGGCTCGTCGATGTCCATGATATTTTCGATTACCTGGTGCATATCATAAGGCTTGCGCATGTTATCCGGTACGATGGATTCAAACGTCACCCTCAGATCATGCGTACCCACGCCGGAACCCGCGTTATCATGACGCAGCGGAGAGCGGCTCCGGCAGTTCGACGGCAGATACTGCAGCAACCTCCGGATACCCTTGAGGCAGGAAACCTCATCATTGTAGAGGGCATGTGCCGTACCGCTCAGCGTGCTGTGCATATCGGCACCGCCCAGTGCATCCTCATCCGGACGCTTTCCGGTCACGGACTCCACCCCGTCCGGTCCTGTCAGATACATGTGACTGATCCCGCGCACCACAAAGACAAAATCGCACAGGGCCGGTGAACAGGCTGCCTCTGCGCAGCACGGCCCCAGGATCGCGCTGATCTGCGGGATTACACCGGATGCTTTCGTGTGGCGTACGATCATTTCGCCGTACCCTTCCAGCGCATTCAAGCCCTCCTGGATGCGGGCGCCTTCACAATCATACAGAAAAATGACCGGAGCCTGCATTTCCAGCGCCAGGTCCTGCAGCCGTGCTATTTTATGTGCATGCGCCGCGCCCAGGGTACCTCCAAGCACCGTGAAGTCCTCCGCAGCTACACAGACCTTCCTGCCGCTGATGGTTCCCCATCCGGTAACGACACCGTCCCCCGGAATGGTGGTCGCGTCGCCGACCAGCGTCAGGCCAGGGTCCGCCTCCACACAGCTGTTGATTTCCGTGAAAGAATCTTCGTCCAGCAGTACTGAAATCCGCTGCCACACCGTCATTTTCCCATGGTCATTCTGAAGCTGTATTTTTTTCTCGCCGCCCCCCATCGAATGCGAAGCGCGGTTTATTTTTACCTGCTCAATACTGTCATTCCACATCATTATTACCTGCCGGATCCATTCAATGATACTATGCTTTCGCTGCCGCACACTTATTATGCAGCCGTATAATTATATGATTACAGTGTCAAAAGTCCGCCGCCACGCATGCTTGCATGCGAGTGGTGGCAGGACTTATTGACACGCCCTGCATGAGGCATGAAGTGGCGCGAAAGCGTCACGAGAATGCCGAATGTGGCAGCGTGGTGGGAGTTGCGGAGCAACGAAACCACGCGTAATCATAAATGAGTGGCAAAAGGTACTTTTGACACTCATATCTTTGTATGATTTAAATACGCTGGGCTTTCTGTTTGAAGCCTTGTGCGAACGGGACCTGAAAATTTATGCGTAAGCACAGCTGCTCTTTTCCTGATCATTCATGGGCTGAAACAAATCCCCCGCGCCTGTTCCATTTTCGACGAGGCTATTGTTACATTACAAAACGGATGATACACTCGTTTCATCAAATTTTTCAATGGAAAAGGATATTTCTTTGAAGGAGCACAATAGTGAATAAGGCTTTGAAGATGATATTCAGGGTTTTGGGATATTCTTGCGATTGCCGCCGTTATCGTCTACTTTGCGGTACTGCGTTATCCTAATTTGAAAAATTACCCGAAGATCGGGAAATGGTACCGGGTATCTGAGAAGATAATGAAAGATTCGGAAGGGAACAGCTATCATGCGCTTTTCAGAAAGGGCAGAGAGAATACTGTTGCTGAATGGCTGCTGGATGCAATCAATGGTGACTTGAAGGATTATGGGACAGATCTGATAAGGAAGAAATATTGAATCGATATGGCAGTGAGAACCCAGGCGCGAATGCTTGTGTATGCTAAAGAAGCAGACAGGAAAAGATAGACATTCTGACGTGCTATGGTGACGGAATCTGTGCTATACTGTCAGTTCAATCTGGTTGCCTTCATAATCGAGGATGCATGATTCATAATAACCGTCTCCGGTGGTGCGCGGGCCGTTGTTTGCCGATAAGCAATTTCCAGAAGAGTTAACGTGCGGTTTTAGCGACGCAAGCTATTTCGACAGATGCTTCCGGAAAAAGTACGGCGTGGCACCGTCTGAATATAATCAATCCTATGCTTTTTTTACCGATAAGAGATTATAAACCGGTGTTTTAACAATTTTTAAGAAATCATCTGAAAACTGGTCCGGGGGCGTGGGATTCTCCTGGGAAAGCCATGTCTCCACGATGGCCATAGTCGATTGAATCAGCAGCTGGACCATCGCCTCATCAGAAAAGTGATATTTATACCCATGCGTTTCGTAGTTAGCCAATCCCCATTTGGTGTAAGTTTTCAGGATAAAACTGCGCCATGCCGGAACAATGGCTGTTGTAAAGAAACAGCGGATGAGTCTTCTGTCCGTATAAAATGTTGGAATAACACTATAAGCAAAGTAATCAAATGCATTCTGCCCGGAAGAGGGATCATATTGGCTGAAAGCAGCAAAGATTTGATCGTTTGTCTGGTTGCGGAGGTATTTAACAATATCTGCACAGTTTCTATAATGTTTCTGATAGATAGCCTGACGGGAAATTCCCGCACGTTTAGCAATTTCACACATAGAAAAGTCAGATTTTGTCGGATTTTCCAGTGCCAGATCCAGCAGCGCTTCTGCAATTTTTGTCTGCGTGTTAATTTCCAAAAGAAATATTCCTTTCTTCACCTCCGGCAACAGAACAGGTTGTGAGGTGACGGCAAAAGAGTTTGAATACCATAAGGCTCTATCTGTATCTTAGCTCAGGATGGATAAAAGAAGAAGGCCATAATGTTTACATGGTGTCAAGCAGATGGGCAGTTGACACCATGTAAAGATTTTGCAACAGCTAAACCGTCAGAATATATAGACAATTCCCGGGGGCTTCATTACGATAACAGTGTGATGCGAAACCATTTGCACAGGGGACAGTGAACGTTGAACAAAGCAATTGGAATAATGCGGGAGGATGATGGAATGAAAACAAAAAGATTTGCCATGACGATGTGTGTATTGGTCCTTGGGATTGTTTTATCTGTATGCGTAAGTAAGGTATCCGGAGAAAGTGTTTCCAGCGAAAGTGTTTCCGGCGAAACAGAAGATGGCGGTGCAGACCTTGGCGGAACAAAGTGGCAGGATATGATTTTTTCTATGGATGGGGAAGTGTATCAGCTTCCGTTTGCCTATTCGGGGATCAAAGACACGTGGACCTTTAATCTCTCGGATTATGGCTATGACAAAGGCTATGTCCTTAATCCGGGAGACAAGGTGGTGGGAACTATTCAGCTAAAGAACAATTAGTACAGCAAGGTTCGGTGTACAGTCGGTTTTATGAATACCGGGGAAGAGGTGAAAGATATTCTGGATACAGATATCTGGTCGTTTTCTATGGACATATCTTCTGCCGGTCAGTATCCTGAGGTGATGCTCCCGGAAGGGATTACGTGGGGGTCATCGGAAGATGATATTATCAAAGCGTATGGGAAGCCAGAGGAAGAACCGTATGTGTCCGCTGAGCTTGGCTACACGGTATATAACTGGTTTGATGATTTTACGTATAAGATGAAGCTGACAGTATATAAGGACGGCGGTCTTAAGGGGATTACGCTCGAAAACTATGAAAAATAATCTAATACTAATTACATAGTGACTTGTATTTCTTCCAAATTGTGACACAATATCATCGGCGTGTATTGCGGACAGGAGGAGAAGAAAATGACACAGTATGTTTCGGAATACCAATCACCTCTTGGGAAAATCGTACTTGCCGCTGACGAAAACGGATTGTCCGGGTTATGGTTTGACGGACAGAAATATTTTGCCAGAGGCCTTTCTGAAGATGCCCCGGGGAAAGAAACAGATATAATAAGATCAGCGAAAGCCTGGCTGGACATTTATTTTTCCGGTCAGAAGCCGGATTTCACACCTCCGCTTCATCTGGCCGGGACAAAGTTTCAGTCTGCCGTATGGGAAAGGCTGCTTCAGATTCCTTACGGAACGACCACTACCTATGGGAACATTGCAGGAGAACTTTCCGGAACCGACGGAAATAAAACAATGTCGGCACAGGCTGTCGGCGGTGCCGTCGGCCGCAATCCGGTCAGCATCATCGTCCCCTGCCACAGAGTTGTCGGAAGCAGAGGACAGTTGACCGGATATGCCGGAGGAATGGAGAGAAAGCGCAGTCTTCTGAAATTGGAGGGAGCGGAGGAGTGGATTCACTGACCGGAAACGCCCCTGTCATAGCGGCAGACCCTCCCGAAGATCCGGAAGGAATCACGGTCGGGATGAACCGGAATCGGTTTATACTTCTGATTCAGAGAAATCAGAAACGTTCCGCTGCTGTTATTTTTCAGCTTCTTGATATACGCATTGTCATTCAGCGAAAAGATTCCAATTTCGCCGTCATCCAGCGTTTCCTGCTGGTGCACATAAACCATGTCATGATCATGGAAAACCGGTTCCATACTGTCTCCGCTGATCGTAACGGCAAAATCAGCGCCCTTTGCTTCTCCGGATGGCACTTCAATGGTTGTGTAATAATCTGAATCCAGAAAATTTCCGCATCCGGCGGATACCCTGGCGTCATAGAGCCGCATCCGGGTCATGGAAGGTTTGCCGGCAGGAGCCGCAGGATACGGTATCACCTTCGATTCCCTGGCGTAGCTGGTCGGATGGATCAGAAGATCGATATAGGAGAGCGCCTTCTGTTTTCCCTCCTCATTTAGCATAGCCAGCGGGTCATTCGGGTTGCTTCCGAAGTACTCCTCCAGGCAGTCCGGGATTCCGAGAATCCGGCATGCATGCAGGAAAACCCGCGCAGAAATCTCGTTTCTCCCGGTCTCCCAGGCGGAGACGCTTTTGGAGCTGACCTCGATGCCGTATTCCTGAAGCTTTTCTGCAAGTTCAATTTGCGACATGTGCGCTTTCTTCCGGTAGGATGTGATGATTGCGCCGATATTATCCATGTGACACCTCTTTTCCCTGGTTTCCCGGTTTGCAAATCTTATCCGAACAGTTATCAATTCCGAATAGTTATCAATATTTATCAGAATGTTTTATCAGACTGCCGGCCGACAGTCTTTTTCTGCTGTTTACAGAATATCACTGTCATCTGCAAATTTCAAGCAAAATCTATCTAAAAAAGAAAAAAGATGAAAAAATACTATTTAAATCCTCAGTGAATAGTGATATAGTGGCGGTACAGAGATAAACGGGACAAGCGGTACGGAGGCAGGCACGGATACATGCCGGACGCTCAGAACCAGGAATTAACAGGAAAGACTGCAGCTGCCGGAGCGGTTGCCCGGCGAAAAGGGAGAGGTGAGAAAGATGTCTGATCGGATTATTCTGCATGTGGACTGCAACTGTTTTTACGCATCGGTGGAGATGCTGTATCATCCGGAGCTGGCCGGAAAGCCGCTTGCGGTGGGCGGTGACCCACAGGAGCGGCACGGCATTGTCCTCACAGCGAATTACATTGCAAAGCGCCGGGGCGTGAAGACCGGCATGGCACTGTGGCAGGCCAGGCAGTGCTGTCCGGAGCTTGTCTTCGTCCCTCCGAGAATGTATTTATATCTGCGGTTTTCCCGAATGGCGCGGGCGATTTATCAGGAATATTCCGAACAGGTGGAAAGTTTCGGGCTTGATGAATGCTGGATTGATCTCACGGAAAGCTGCGCGATTCTGGGGGATCATACCCGAAGCCTCGAAAACGGATACCGCATTGCGCAGGAGATCAGCGCGAGGATTCGCCGGGAGCTTGGCATTACGGTCAGCATCGGCGTATCCTGGAACAAGATTTACGCAAAACTTGGCAGTGATTATAAGAAGCCGGATGCCATCACCGTTTTTGACAGAGACAACTATCAGAAGCTGATTTACCCGCTCCCGGTGTCGGATCTTCTTTATGTAGGGAGAAGAACAGAGAAGAAGCTGGAGAAATACGGTATCCGTACCATCGGGGACCTTGCAGAGGCGGACCCTTCCTGGCTGCACAGCTGGTTCGGCAAAATCGGGCTGATGCTGTCCGTCTTTGCAAGAGGCGAGGACCGGACGCCGGTGAATGATTTCGGCGTGGAGGCGCCGGTCAGGAGTGTCGGCAACAGCACGACAACACCGCGGGATCTGGTCAGTGATGAGGATGTGCGGCTCGTGCTCTATCTTCTTGCGGAGAGCGTATCCGAGCGGCTCCGGGAAAATCACTTTGAAGGGCAGGTGGTTTCCATCTACGTCCGGGACAAGGATCTTTTGGGATACCACCAGCAGAAAAAGCTGGTATCTCCCACCAATATCTCGGGGGAGATCGAGGAGGCGGCCTTTGCGATCTTCCGGGGGCTGTACCGCTGGGAAAAACCGATTCGAAGCATCGGGGTCAGCGTCGGAGATTTAAAGCCGGAAGGGCAGCCGAGACAGATCTCCCTGTTTTTAAATGAACAGTTCCGGGAGCGGCAGATGCGGGCGGACCGGATGGTAACGCTGATCCGCAGCCGGTACGGATACACCGCGGTTCAGCGGGGAATTATGCACGAGGACCGGTATCTGGCATCCCTGAATGCAACAGCGGAGGATCACATGATTCATCCGCATTCTTGTCTGGAATACGGAAATCGGAGCGGCTGTGAGACGATGCTTCTTGTGAAAGGCAGGTAAAAAGAGTGGGCGTTTACGATTATCATCATGATTCCGGGCATTCGGACCGCCCGGCAGGGCACAGCGATGCGCCGCTGGCTGAAAACGAGCAGGAGTCGCTGGCGGTCAGCCCTTATAAAGCCTATGTGGAGGTGATTGCGGATTTTTCCTCTGACGGGAGGATGAAACCGCTGCGGCTCATCTGGGAGGATGGGCACAAATATGATATTGACAGCATTCTCCGTGTGGACCGGTGCGCCAGCCTCAAGGCAGGAGGCGCCGGGATCCGGTATGTCTGCCGGATTCTCGGACAGAGAGTTGAACTGTACTATGAGGAGAATGGCTTCTGGTTTGTGACCCGGAAGACACCGCGGGCATAGGGAGAGGGTATAGGAAGACTATTCACTAATCACGGCCATTTTTAATCGGTGCTGTGATTATGATGGCATTCTTTTTAGGTCAGGAGATCCTGCAAGGCTTTCGCATCAATTATTTCGATGACCCGGGGGTTATAGCGGATCAGTCCCTGCTTTTTCATTTTATTTAATTCTCTGTGAAGGGAAGGTCTGGAAACATTCAGGATCATAGCCCACTTTGAAACCGAATCGGGAATTTGCACCACGCTCTTTCCTGATTGTTTTGCTTTCATTAATAACCAGAAAGCAGCTTTTTGAGAGATGCCATTATAAGAAAGAAGTTCTAACCTCTGCTGCAGCATGTAGGTGGCGGAAGCAATTTCTGTCGTAAAGTTTTTCAGAATCCGAATGTTTTTCTGCATAAGAGCCAGAAGATCTTCTTTATAAAACATCATCATCGTAACCGGTTCAAGAGCGACGACATCGCAGGGAAATTTCTGACTTGAGGAAAATACAGCGGCCGGCCCGATCATTTCACCCGGGGTACGCACCGAAACATTGATCTGGTTTCCGTTTGGGAAAGGTTTCTGTGCCTGTACACGGCCTTCCAGAAGGATACCTATGCTGACGGCCGGATCCATTATGTGAAATATAGTTTCGTCCTTATCGTAGCATTGAATACGATGCGGGGTTGTCTCCAGTACATTTCTCAATTCGATGGCGGGCATACCGCAAAATAATGTACTTGTTTCAAGAACAGAACCGTCCATAGTGCGTCTCCTTCGTAAGAGTTGTTTCTATTATACACCAGAGATATTAATTTACTGTATCCGTGGATACAGTCACAAGGTATAATTAATTGTATATTTACATCGGAAAGGCTAAGAAAGGTAAGGAGGAAAAATACGATGAAAAATACAGAGATTAAAAAAGTATATGCCAGACAAATCCTTGATTCGAGAGGCAACCCGACCGTTGAGGCCGAGGTGACGCTGGCCGACGGCAGTATCGCCCGTGGCGCTGCCCCGAGCGGTGCTTCCACGGGAGAGTTTGAAGCACTGGAGCTGCGCGACGGTGACAAGAACCGTTACGGCGGCAAGGGTGTATCGAAGGCAGTTGAAAATGTGAACAATATCATAGCGCCTGCGCTAACCGGAGCAGATGCTCTTGATATCTATGCGGTCGACAGAATTATGCTTGATCTGGATGGCACAAAAGATAAGAGTAAGCTTGGCGCAAACGCAATCCTGGCTGTTTCAATTGCGGCTGCAAGAGCGGCCTCCGGATCCCTGGGACTTCCGCTTTATCGTTATCTCGGCGGGGTTCAGGGGACGGTATTGCCCGTTCCAATGATGAACATCCTCAACGGCGGCGTTCACGCAACAAATACCGTGGACACACAGGAGTTTATGATCATGCCGGTCGGAGCACCCTCATTCAGCGAAGCACTGCGCTGGTGCACCGAAGTATTCCACGCACTCGCAAAGCTGCTTAAAAGCAAAGGGCTGGCAACTTCCGTAGGTGACGAAGGCGGATTTGCACCGAATCTTACTTCCGATGAAGAAACCATCGAAACAATACTGGAAGCTGTCAGAACGGCAGGCTATGAGCCCGGGAAAGACTTTATGATTGCGATGGACGCAGCTTCATCCGAGTGGAAGAGTGATAAGGGAAAGGGCTTCTACCATCAGCCGAAGTCAGGCAGGGATTTTACGACCGATGAGCTGATCGACCATTGGGAAGCACTGGTGGACAAATATCCGATCATCTCTATTGAGGACGCGCTTGACGAGGAGGACTGGGACGGATGGAAGCGTCTGACTGCCCGTCTGGGAAATAAAGTTCAGCTTGTCGGCGACGACTTATTTGTTACCAACACGGAAAGACTGTCAAAGGGTATCCGGAACGGCTGCGCCAATTCCATTCTGATAAAGCTCAATCAGATCGGCACCGTTTCGGAAACGCTCGAGGCAATTAAAATGGCGCACAAGGCCGGCTATACCGCCGTCACCTCACACCGTTCCGGAGAAACTGAAGATACCACCATAGCGGACCTGGCAGTCGCTCTCAATACGGCCCAAATCAAAACAGGAGCACCGAGCCGGTCGGAGCGTGTTGCAAAGTATAATCAGCTTCTGAGAATTGAAGAAGAACTCGGTTCAGCGGCAAAATACGCCGGGATGAGCGCCTTTCATATCAGAAAAAATTGATTTTTTATGAAGGATTGGGCGGATCAGTTGATCCGGTTGATCTGCTGTTTTGTGACAAGCGGATAGGAGATCAGTTCTGTGCCGTCCAGATCCTCGTGATGCATGTCAACCGCACAAATCTGGCTGTTGTCGTACGTGCGGTAGTAATAGATGCCGCGGTCCATGTTGCAGCAGGAGGAGTAGATGGTAATTTCGTATTTACCGTCCCCCAGGTCGCAGCAGCCCCGCTGCTGTTCTACGGATCCCAGAATGTGGAAGAACTGGCTCACGGAGGAGTCCTCATCGTCCGCACATACGGAATTGAGCCTTGTAAAAGCAGCCTTCACAAAACGGGAACCGGAAGAAAGATCTCCCGGAAGACCAATACCGCCCATGCCCCTGCTGTAAGGATCGAGGCTGAGGGTTTTGGCAAACGTGTTCTTTGAAGGCCCCGCTGACACGCCGCGGTAGTCGTTCAGACGAAACAGCTGTTTATCAAACGTCGGGTTGTTTGTCATAACATCGGTCGGGTTATCGTAAATGTGGATTCCGTCCCGCACGGACTCGACGACAATGGATCCCGTCTGATCGCCGATCATCCAGTGGAGCGGTGTAATCGGGAGTTCTTTGCTGTAGGGAATGTTGACGAGACGGATCCTGTCAAGGAGAACCCTTGCCTCCCGGACAGTTTTCGACTGCCCCAGAATCCAGGGGATGAACTCAAATGGAGAGATGTTGTCCTTCTCATCCGGGACCGGCTCCGGAAAGTATCCGTTTCCCGGAAAGTTAAGTCCTGCCATGGAAAGACCAAACTCGTTGGTCGCATCGTAGTAGAGCGGAAAGCCGCCGCAGACAAAAGCCATACCGATCAGTGCATAGTGGTTCTTCATCGGGGCCTTTGTCCGAAACGGGATTGGAAAGTTCCGGGGCGTGATTGTCACGGATTCCTGATAAGAAAACTCCAGGTCGAGGTTGCGGCCGAAATAGTGATTGTTTGTGTGATACATTACGCATGTGCACATGTTGCATACCTTCCTTTCTGTCAATATTCCTGTACGGGCGGAATATCCTTCCGGACAGATACAGAATAGCACAGATTTCCCAAAAAAACAGATATTAAAAGGAATTATGTGTACAATATGGACAGCCATAAAAAGCTGTTATCATGAATACGATGGATACGATTGAAACCGCTGTTTAAGCAGGAAGACCGGAGGATCCGGACGAGGAGGAAACGTGATAATTACTGAATATGGAAATACGAATGCTTCGACGGGACTAATACAGATGGTCGATGACCACGATCTGGAGGGAATGGAATCGGAGCTGGCACAGATACGCAAACGGACGGGTAAGGATTTTTATCTGGCTGCCATCCGGGTTCAGGATTGGAATGCGGATCTGTCCCCCTGGCCTGCGCCTGCTGTATTCGGAAAAGAAAGCTTCGGCCAGGGAGCGCCGGATACATTGTCGGAAGTATTGAAATATTGTGCCGGCAGGGACAAAACCTTCATCATCGGAGGCTATTCTCTGGCGGGGCTTTTTGCCCTGTGGGCGGCGTATCAGACAGATACATTCAAAGCTGTGGCGGCGGCGTCCCCGTCCATATGGTTCCCCGGCTTTGTGGATTTTATGAAAGATAGAGAAATTCATACGAAACGCGTATATCTCAGCCTTGGAGACAAAGAGGAGAAAACCAGGAATCCCGTTATGGCCGCGGTGGGAGATCACATAAAGGAAGCGCATGATTTGCTGAAGAAGCAGGGGATAAATACCACTTTTGAATGGAATACGGGGAATCATTTCAAAGATGCAGATATCCGAACCGCAATGGCGTTTGCCAGTGTGATGAATGGCTGAGTTCATAGCTGTCCTTTGAAAAATGTTGTCCTTACAACATACAGATCAAATGAATTATCGTATCTTATATCCGTAAGACAGAGCCGATGGTATTTCAATCATTAACGGCAGGAGGACACTATGGAAGAAAAAGCAGGTGTCGTATTTTCCATCGCGGCTGATAATGCTCCGGTTCCGGGATGTACGGTTTCAAAGAATATTTACGCTGGCGGGAACAGTATTACGTATTTTTCTCTTGCAAAAGGCACGGATATCAGTGCCGAAATGCATCCCTGCCGCAAAATAATTCTTGTAGCAGAAGGAATGCTGGAATTGTACGGAACGGATTTTGAAACGGTTTCCTTGAAAAAAGAGGACGGTATCCTGGTTCCGGAAAATATAGCCGTCGGAATGAAAACCGCGGAGGGTGCGGTATATACGGAGATTGTGATCAGAAAGGAAGATCGTATGAATGAATTGGTAAAGGCAGGGGAAGTGTTCAGACTGGCGGATCTGGTTCCGTACCAGGAAGGAAAGATCGTAAACATGGACGTTGCCCATGGGGAAGGCGTAAAGTTTGCCGTTATGGCATTTGATGCGGGAACCGGCCTTTCGGAACATGCTGCACCCGGGGAAGCGATTGTCTTCGCCTTGGATGGAAACGGAATTATCGGATATGAAGGAAAAGAATATCCCATCCACGCAGGGGAAAACTTCCATTTCGCAAAGGGAGGCAGACATTCTGTCAGGGCGGACGGAAAATTC
>Ga0256406_1001032_pt1 | contig 46540 bp, 33 predicted proteins | sample RumenRJG_03DNA_FD_185986 | JGI IMG/M metagenome (GOLD analysis project Ga0256406, IMG submission 185986) | Bovine rumen microbial communities from Lethbridge, Alberta, Canada - RJG_03 | ecosystem: Host-associated > Mammals > Digestive system > Stomach > Rumen | place: Canada: Alberta | collected... | reverse complement strand
TATTCTGCCTAATTTCCAATATTAATCTAATAAACATATAATACTATATTCTTTTATAAATATATATTTAACTAAATTAAGTAGGCACCATACTAAACAATGAAAACTTAAAAAAATATTAAAAATCAAAATAAAAGCAGAAAAAATATTATCTAAAAAATTAAAAAAATATAGAATTTGAATTTATAAAAATAGATTTATTCCTCTAATTCAATTCCCATTTTATCTGCGAATCTACCTAAAATTAAGGTAACGACTACAGCAATCACAGTTACAATAATAGCATAAACAAATAGTCCTGTAAGGGCGCTACCTTTATCAAGGAATGTGTTAATCAATTCTTGGATAGCACTGTTCCAAGCTAAACCTGCAACTAATGCAAAAGCAGTTGTTAATAATGTAATAACAGCTTTAATAACCTCTTTACCTACAACAGACACACTCTAACCTCCTTTATTTTTAAAAAAAATAATGAAAAGTATTTCTTAAATAAAATATTTTTAAAAAATAACTTTTAATTAATTATAAAATTTATAGTAATATTAGATTATTTTTTAATAGTATAAAAAATTTCATGAAATTAATAATAAAATAGAAAATATATTAAAAAGACTAAACAACAAACATTCCGTAAAACATGCAAATAAAAGATCAACAATAAACATCATTCTATGAAAAATAAAGTTTTCTAATATAATATTTGATTATTAAATTAAAAATAGAATTTAAATTACTAGAATAATTTTTAAAACTAAAAATCTTTATTTACATAGTTTAAATCTGGAAGAAGAATTTATTATAAAAAATACATTTAAATATTTTATTTCCAAATTAATTAAAGTCTATACAATTAAATCTAAAGTTTCAATAATGTCATTATTTACAAGGGTAAAATAAATCCAAATACCATCTTTACGACCTTTAATTAAATTAGCATTTTTTAAAATAGACACGTGATGAGATATAGTAGGTTGTGGTTTATTTAAAGCATCCTGAATCTGACAAGGACATAACTCAGTATCTTTAAGTAGATATAATATTTTAAGTCTTGTTGGATCAGAAATAGCTTTAAATACATTCGCCTTTTTGTCTAATTCTTCATCTGAAGGTAAATCATTAAATTCAATATCTCCCTCTACATTACATGTTTCATTATCCATAATTAAACACCTTCAAAATCCATTTTTAATAAAGTACAAGATTAAGTTTAGATTTCATAAAAATTATACAATTATATCTAATTTATACAGATAAATTAGATTATTAAATAAAATAATAAATTACTGTTTATATATTAATTTTTTTTAATATAAATAATTTAATCAATTATTCCGAAAAATTACTCATTTAAATATTGGTTAAAGCAAAGTCTTTTAAATATAGAAAAACAGGAACAATAAAAAAAATAATTAAAAAAAGAAAAAATGGATAAATATTAATTACTTTGTGAAATACCAATAATTCCAGTAATTAATAACCATAAACCAATTAAGAATCCTAAAACTCTAGCATCACCTATAAAGTATCCGCAAATGAAGTATATAATCCCTAATACAATTGAGCTTACACCCATATATCTACTTCCAGGCAATACTGATTCAAGTGCAGCCATTATACCAATAATTATTAAAATTATACCTGCAATATAAACAAAGAATGAAGCAAGGAAAACAAAAACAGCAGGATCAAATATTAGAATTAAACCGAATATTGCTATTAAAATACCCAATATCATTCCTAATGTGCTGTAAGGACCAGCAAGTCTTGAAGTTTGATAACTAAACAACAAGGTAACAATTCCAACAAATAGAAATGCTAAACCGATAATAGCGGAAACTGCCGCAACACCAAATGCAGGGAATATTAAAATTATTATACCAAGTATTACTGCGATTATACTAAATAACATATTCCTTTCCATCCAAAAACCTCCTTATTTTAAATTTAATATAAATATAATAATATTTTATTTATTTAGATATAATAAGATATCTATTATATTGTACAATATCTTAATTCTGTAAATAATATTTATAAATCCTAATTTTCCAAATAAGAAAAATAGTTGAAAATCTTAACTCCGTAAATAATATTTATAAATCTTAATTAACTAAATAAGAAAAATAAAAATAGTTGAAAATCTTAATTCCATAAATTTAAATAAAAAAAAATATAAATTCAATTAAAAAAAGGAAAAAATAAACTATTAATGAAATTTAAGAATTAATAATTATTTTTTTTTTCAAATTCTTTTACCAAATAATAGACCATAATACTTGCAGCGGTTAAATCCGCAGAGGTACCTGGGTTTAAATGATTTTCAAACAGATTATCATCAAGTTCAACTAAGACATCATGGAAATTATCATCATCTTTATGTTTTAAAACTTCAGAAACCCTGTCTGAAACTTTTTGACCCATTTCCTTTCCATATTTACGGCATATCAAAGTATCTGGGAATTTTGATAAAATTGTTAAAAATGTTAAAACTGACGCATAATTCATTGAATGGGTTCTTCTTAAATCAGCATATGTTGGATATCCGACAGTAAATACAATAGGCATGCCAGTAGTCATTTCACAGGCCAAATCATCCCAACCAGCAGATATCTTTAAAACTTTAAACATAGTTTGACGATTGGCAATTAATTCCTGTTTAGCACTATCATCATTTACATCATATTCCCCCTGACTTCCCATTCCACCTGCAGAGGCCAGATTTATTGCATCATATAAATCAAGAGCATCTTGAACTGTAGTTGCATTCATCACCTTTTCAACATTCAATCTAAGACTGGTTAAATCCTCACTTAATGCAGCAGCGGCTGCCAAAACAGAAGTCATCATTACAATTCCAAGATTTGTATTGTTTTCAACCCAGTTATCAGTTTCACTTACAGCATCCAAAATTGTTTTACCTAATGCTATCTCAGATAGATTTTCTTTATTTTCAATAGTTCTTTCTGCAAGTTCAGTGAATATATCCCCTATTACAATACCACTTATAATAAAGTCTTCGAAGACCATATCATCAAAATCACGAGTCCTATGAACATTTCCAGGTTTTGGATAACCACTAACTTCAAGTGCAGATGCTATCTGAACTATTTTTCCAATTTGTTCTGGCTTAATCATAACAATTCCTTAAACATTTATTTTTTTAAAGATAATAATTATTTACTATATCTATTAAATTTCATATTATATAATTTTTAAATAGGCTAAATTAAAAATTTTAAAAAATAGAAAAGAATTAAACTTAATATAATTTTGAAAATTCCTGTAGAACATTTAAAAACAATAATAAAGACTGGAAACATTGTTTTTATAAATGATCTAGTAGGTATGGTGCAAAGTAGGTGATAATCAAATCTGCTCCGGCCCTCTTAATTGATAATAAAGATTCCATGATTGAATCCTCAGTTAAATAACCTTTATCTATAGCGGCCATAATCATAGAATATTCCCCACTTACATTATAGCTTACAAGTGGAAGATTAAAATCCTCTTTAACCGTTTTTATAATATCAAGATAAGGTAATGCCGGTTTAACCATCAACATATCTGCACCTTCAACTACATCAAGTTCACATTCACGAATAGCTTCACGACCATTAGCAGGATCCATTTGATAAGATTTCCTATTACCCTTACCAGGAGCGGAATCAGCAGCATCCCTAAATGGTGCATAGAATGAAGATGCGAATTTGGCGGAATAAGACATAATCATGACATCCTCATAACATTCCTCATCCAAAGCATTTCTTATAGCCTCCACCCTACCGTCCATCATATCAGATGGAGCAACAATATCAGCTCCAGCTTTAGCCTGTGACACAGCTGTTTTTGCAAGATATTTAAGTGAAGGATCATTCAATATTTTAACTCCGTCATCGGTATTATCATTTATATCCCCTTTATCATATTCATGGATTAAACCACAATGACCATGGGAAGTATATTGACATAGACATACATCACCAATAATAACTAGATTTGTTTCCTTCTTCAATGCCCTAATAGCTGTTTGAACAATACCCTCTTCCATAAAAGCAGGTGAACCTACAGGATCTTTAGTTTCCTCTAAAGGAATACCGAATACAATAATTGATCTAAGTCCTTTTGATTCTAATTCCTTGGCATATTCCACTCCGTCCTCTATTGAATATCTAAATTGTCCGGGCATTGTGGATATTTCTTCCTTTTCACCTTTCTTTAAACCTTCCTTAAAATAAATAGGATAGATTAAGTCTTCTTTATTTAGTTTAGTTTCTCTTACAATATCACGGATATTACTATTCTTCCTAAGTCTTCTCATTCTTACAATTGGATAATCCATTTCATCACCGGAATTTTAAAAAGTTTATTTTACTTAAGTGATAAGTTTCAAGTGTAAAATTATTTAAAATTAGTCTTATATTTCAAGTGTAAATAATTAGGGAAATTAAATATTTTAAAGAAATATCATTACTTAATTTGGTCAAACAAAATAAATTAATCAGCGATTAACATATAAAAGCTAAATTAACCTTGAAAATTTATTATAATTCCTATTAAAATCTTTTGTTATAAATGAGCACTTATAACTTATAATTAATAGATATGCATGTAAAACTTTAAAAGATTATTGAAAATTTAATAAGATTTAATATAAAAATCTATACAAAATTAAAAATAAATAAATCAGAAATATAAATCTTATAAAAAAAATTTTAACAAATAAAAAATTTTTCATCCAATAAATTTTACACTTGAAATTTAACTAAATACACTTCAATCTTATATAAAATTAATATAATTTTTAAATATAATATAATTTTACTTTTAAGGATCTTCAGTTTAAAAATTAGTAAAAATTTAAAAACTTTCAACAACTAGATGAGGATAGCCGGTTCATATCTAAAATATGGAAGATTGAATTTGGTTTAAATAGGGATAATATAAAATTTATTGCAAAATAAAGGAAATGGAACTTTTAACTAGAACAAGGTTTAAAATATTAGTTAAGATAAAAAAACAGGAAATACATGGAACAACTAGTTGAAATAGTAAAATCAATTAATAAAAATGTTTAAAATAGAAATTGGATGGTTATAAAATGTCCAAAGTTTACAGTTTAATTATTAGAACATGAAAAACAGTTAAAAATAGTAAAATCAATTTGTAATATTTAATAGTCTAATCTAAACATATAAACTATAAAGATATTTTAATTTGAAATCAATTAAGTTTATATTCCTCTAAAAGTTTGTCATCAACACCATATGGCTTTTTAGAATAATAATGTTTTGCATGTTCCACAATCAAACCATGAAACTCCTGATATTCGTTAACCCCACCATTAAAATTATGTTGGAAAAATTTCTTAATTTTAATATAGGAATCCTTCTTATCAATATAATTTAGATTTACAAATATTCTTCTAGTATATGTATCTACAACAAATTCATGCATACCATAGGCATATAATAGAATAGAGTCTGCGGTTTCATTACCTACTCCCTTTACACTTAAAACCTCTGATCTTCCAGGCTTCCTTCCATCCAAGCTAATATAAAAATCAGTGATATTTTTTAGATAAACAAATTTCTGATTATAATAACCTGCAGGTTTAATGGCATTTTTAACAAGGTCCTCTTCCGTTTCCAATAATTCTTTGAATTTTAAAGATAAATTACCCTCAGTAAAATCAATGATTTTATTTAAATTATTTAAAGATTTCTCAACAGATAGCCATGAGGTATTCTGAGTAAGTATAGTTCCAATAATAATTTCAAACTGCTCATTATTATCTCTTGGAAAGTCATAGTCATTTGGGTGATAACCTTTTATTGAACCTTTTTTATTAGGAATTTCACCTTTATAATTTATTATAGGCCACCATCCCTGATAAGAATATGCATCAAGCAATTTCTCATAAATTTCATTTAATTTATATCTACTTTTTCCCATAAGAACATCCTAGATAATTTATTAATAATTTTTATCTGTCATTTATGAGTATAATTTTAACATTTATAAAAGTATTCTTTTATATTGTAAAATTTTTATAAAAGTTCAATATGAGATTAGAAGTTAAAAATAATTTGAATTTGAATAAGTTATTATAATATATAATTTAATAGAATAAAAAAGAATAAACAGAATAAATTATTTTAAAAATCAAGAATATTAATGGATTAATAAACTAAAAAAAAAATGATTTTTAGAAAAAATAAATAAAGCAAGTTATTTTAAGAATTAAAAAATATTAATGAATCAATAAATTAAAATAGGCATTAAACTTAAAAAAAATAAAAAAGCGTAAATCAAATGGAGTTTAAAAAATATTGGAAAAAAACATAGGTTCGATGAATAAGGAGTAAAAAAGAAATGAATAACGTGTTTAGTAAAAATCCAATATATTTTAAACTCAATATTATATAACACAATAATCATATATAAAGTTAATGATTTAAAAAAATTAATTATTTTATACAAAATTCATTTAAAATATGAAAAAAACAGCCAAATTATAAAAAAAATACAATATTTTAATATTTGTTTAAAATTATCCGATGATTTCAAAATAAATTATCCATATAAAAATCCGTTAAAATTCATGAGAGGATACCTATATTAAATAAAACCATTAAAAACACCAAAGCAATATAAATGAAAAGTTATTGGTTTTAGATCAATATGGCAAAATTAAAATCAGAAAAAATATTTATTTTTAAAAAATAACGATAATTAAATATTAAATCGGTAAAATAAAGCTAAAAAGATTATTTAAAAAATATAAAAATTTTAATAAGAATTTTATAAATATTAATTATATAATATATTATAAAAAACAATTATTTTCTCAAAATTATTAAAATATTCAAAAAGGTATAACATGTCAAATACAACTGGAAAAATATTTACAACTACTAGTTTCGGAACCAGTCATGGAAAAGCTATTGGAGCAATAGTTGATGGTTGTCCAGCTAATCTTGAATTAAGTGAAGAGGATATTCAAAAAGAATTAAACAAAAGAAAACCTGGAACAAGTAAAATAACAAGCCCACGTAAAGAATCAGATAAAATTGAATTATTGTCTGGAGTTTTCAATGGTAAAACTGATGGGACACCCATATGTGGAGTAGTTTACAATAACAATCAAAGATCAAAAGACTATGAAAGTATTAAAAACACACCACGACCAGGACACGGGGATTACGGTTGGAGAATGAAATACGGAAATTATAACTATAATGGCGGAGGCCGTGGAAGTGGAAGAGTAACCATTGGACATGTAATTGGTGGAGCAATAGCTAAAAAACTACTTAAAGACACATATGGAATTAAAGTAATATCACATGTAGTTCAAATTGGAGATATCTTAGCACACAGTACAGATATTGATAAGATTGAAAAGGAAGTCGAGTTAAACCCTGTAAGATGTGGAGACCAAGAGGCTGCAAAAGCTATGGAAGAATTAATCCTATCAAAAAAAGCCAAAGGAGATTCCGTTGGAGGAATAGTTGAAACAATAGCTACCAATGTCCCTGCAGGAATAGGTGAACCAGTATTCGGTAAACTTGATGGAGATATTGCACAGTCCCTAATGAACATAGGCGCAGTTAAAGGAGTTGAGGTCGGTTTTGGTTTTGATGTTGCAAGGGCATCAGCCTCAGAAATCAATGATGAATTCTATTATGAAGACGGAAAGGTATATACAAAAACCAATAGTTCAGGAGGAATTCTCGGAGGAATATCTAATGGAATGCCAATAATCACAAGAATTGCAGTTAAACCTACACCTTCCATATCCATAGACCAGGAAACTATTGATTATGAAAAGAAAGAGAATTGCATAATCAATATAAAGGGACGTCATGATCCATGCATATGTCCACGTATTACAACTGTTAGCGAATCCTCAATAGCCATGGTTTTAGCAGACCATATGATAAGATCTGGTTTTATACATCCAAACAATATTGAAAAAACCATGAATAAGTAGTTTCAATAAAAAAATATAAAAAAAAGATAAACGACCATACCATTCAAAAAAAAGATAAAAAATACATAAACCATGCAAAAAACAAACAAACTACCACAAAATATACAAAAAACAGCCAAAACAAGAATATTAATTAAATATATGTAAACTAAAAGAATGATAAGGATATATAGGACATATTAAAATATTTTTATCTTCTAATTTACATATATTTAAAAGGCGTTTTTAATAAAGTCAATTTACTATTTTTAAGATTAAAATAATTTTAAACATATTAACCTCTTATTTAATAATTAAAATCTAATTATTGTCACATACCTATTTAATGATTAAAATTATTAGTTAAAAATTAACGAAGAAGAATATATTTTTAACTTAAATAAAATATTAATTGTTTTAAAATTAATTTAATCTGTTTTTCTAGAACTAATTTTTTAATTGAGATGAAAAATTCTTAAAAGAATTTTCAATTGAACTATTTTAATGAAGCACCTAATTCTTTTGCCTCATTTAATTTATTACTACCTTCAATATCACCTATATTATTAACACCACCTGCTAAAATTATTCCTAAGTTTTTCCAATTTAAGTGTTCAAGTAGAGTTTTATAATATTGGACAGCTATATCAAAAGCATCTCCCCCAGCAGCCATTAATAAAATGGCTCCTTTTTCATGTGACCTCCAATTTGGAACAGTTTCTTCAACTGCAAATAAACGGTCAAATGCCGTTCTTAGTTGTCCTGATAAATTCCAGTAATATAATGGAGAAGCTAATACTACAATATCTGCATCTTTATAAACCGGATAAATTTTATCCATATCATCTTTTTGAACACAAGGACTATTGGGATCTTTAATATTTCCACCGAAACAGCCTTTACATCCAGAAATATTCATAGAATCTAAATTAAAGACCGTTACATCATTTCCAGATTCTTCCGCTCCTTCCTTAAAATGTTTCACTAAGGTAGAAGTATTTCCTTTAGGCCTTGGTGAACCATTAAGAACCATAATCTTCAAACCCGTATTATCATCCCCTTATATAATAAATTAAAAAAAATATTTCAATCCAATCTCATTTTAAAAGTCCTAATGATTTTATTAATTCAATTCTTATAATTTTATGCTATATTTAAACTTCTTTTAAAAGTCAATTAAATGATAAAAATAATTAACATAAACTCAATAAAGATTAAAATTTAGTTTCTTATTTATTATCAATGATCGAAACCGGTTATGAAATATAAAAGTTAGGAAATATAAGAAAATTTTTTTTACGACATATAGGGTTTAAATTTTAATAATTGAATGCAAGAATATTTTCTAACTTCATATTTCTAAACACAATTATAAATTAATATATTCACATATATAAATATAACGATTTAATATTATATTTTCATTACAAAAAATTATTTACAAAAAGTATTGTCAATGTTTAAACGTAATATATTAAGATAAATAGTGTAAAAAATAGCATTAAAACAAATATTAACTTTTAATTATTCAAATAATTATAAAAAGAATCTTAAAAAATAAAGAAAGCAAAATATATGAACATATTAAATAAAGAAAAAACATGACTGTAAAACAATGAAAAAATCAAGATATAAAAGTTAAACAAACAATGCAAACAACAGAAAAAACATGTGAAACAATAAAAAAAAGCAGATAAAAAAAATATCAAATCAATAGATATAATGAAAAAAATCATAGCAAAATAGAAAATTGATTAAATTAAATGAAAAAATTAAATTTAATTTAAATTCATTTTCTTAACTTCTTCTAAAAATCCAGTTAAAACTTCTTTTGAAAAACCTTCAATGAATTTTATTGAACCTGCACATTCATGTCCTCCACCGTCAATACCAGCATGAGGTAACTGATCTATAAGTTCATCGATAATTTGATTAATATCAAATCCATAGTTTCCATTAACTGCATCGGTTGCCCTTATAACACCGAAGTCAGGTCCATGACCTAAGGTCACGACAGGTTTATCCTCACCAATTTCCTTAATTAAACTGTCATGAACAAATCCACAGGTTTTACCTGGTGCTGGAAATGTGAATTTATGTGCAAATTTCTCAACATCAATCAGATTAAAGTAAATGCCGTTATCGAATTTAATCTTTTTAACGTTAGGAAGGGTAGCTTTAAGTTGGGTATCAACACGTTTTTCATATTCCTTATATAAAGCATCTATCATTGCGTCATGTTTATCTTTATTGTCAACATCCAAAATGGTATCAATAATACCCCTTCCATTCATGAACCTTAAGAAATAAGCCTCAAAGTCAGTACACTCTGCAATCTTTTTAAGATCCTCTTTACTGTAACCTTCATCCTCCGCAATTTTTATGTATTGATCAACCTCATCACATTCGGCACGGTCACCGGTTACGGCAATAGCAGGTAAATGTTTGATTTCATCTTTAACATCCGGATTGATTAAACAAGCAACCTCTGTTGCAAGTGCACCTGCAGTTATCTGAGAGTCTCCACCAACAAGATAAGGGTTTACATGCATATCAACATAATCATCAACAGCAACGCGACCGTCCACCACATCACCAGGAGAATGATGGTCTATTACAACTACTTCAATATCATAAATTTTAGTCTGCATAAGTGCCACAATATCCTCCTCTGTAGAACCATTATCCAACATTACAAGAAGTGGTAATTTCTGACCATGTCTATCCAGATCTTCAAGCGCGAATGATAAATCCTTTACAACATCCTCAAGTTCATAAAATGGAGCCTTTGAAGGAGATCTTTTAAAGTAATGATATTTTGCATCACTATCGGGATTTACCTTTTCAATAAGAGGTACAACAGCCTTTTCCATTGCAACACCAGAACAGATACCATCCGCATCTGCATGATGTCTCAAAAGAATAGTTCTACCATCAAGAATTGCCCTTCTAATCCTTTTAGCTGCATCTAACATTTTAGGTTTAAGTTTATCCAAAACTTCGGATTGAACTAAGAACCCGTTAAATTCAACTTGAGCTTTTTCGTCTAAAGCCTGATCGATTAAATTATATAATTCGTCTTTAGATTCGCCTTGAAGCTTTTCGATAGTTTCAGCTTCTATTTGAACATCACCGTCATGTTTATTAACTTCTCCAACAACCTCGACCATATCCTCAACATCAATCTCAGGATATGCCCTGACACCTGCCTCCTGGAAAGCAGCAACATAAGTAGTACCTGTTTCATCCGTAATTGTAAATATGGTTGGTCCAGATGTCTGTTGGATTTGAGCTGCCAAACCTTGGATTTTAACAACCTTACCCATTAAATCATCACCAAGTGATGATATTTTAGTTCTTTCAATATCCTTCTTAAGTTTCTTAAGGGTATAATTCGTAAATGATACCGGACCCATATCCACTTCATGTTTACGGGTTTTAATTTCTGTAACCTTAACATTAATAATTTGTCCTACCTTATATCCGGATTTACCAGTTCTCATTAAACCCCAAACCTGGTTATTCAAACTAACGAAAACACCGAATTTAGCAACCTTCGTAATTTTACCCTGATAGAAATTACCTACTTTTAAGTCACTCATCTCACATAAAGGATCTAATGTATAGACAATGATATCCTTCTTATTATTTTTATCATTATTTTTAGATTTATTAACTTTTATTTCTTTCATACAAACATCACAATATTCTTTATTTGATTTCAAAACTTTACCACAAGATTTACATATGTTAATATACCCTGTTCCATTACACTTATCACATTTCTCTTTAATCTCGATTTGTCCTTTACCATGGCAAACCTCACAAGGTATATCCTCGGCACCATCTAAGTCAAATTTTGATTTAGCCCGACTATTTATTCCTTTAAAGTGATCACCAAGGTCAATTGTATCTTCATACCCTGATCCTCCACAGGCATCACATTCTTTATAATCTATAACAATAGTCCCTTTTCCTTTACACTCTGGACATTTAGTTTTCATATTTTTCACTTAGACATTAAATTTTTAAAATAACTTCATTTTTTAAATATCCACTATTTAACATTTAGATATATATCCGATATTTATATTATAGTTTATGTTAAATAAAAATTTTAGAAATAAAATAGAGGATTTATAAAATAATTAATTTAATATTAAAAATCTCAATAACCTATTAAAAAAAAATACAACAAGAGATATACTTAATTTTAACTTAAAATAATAATTCTTAAAATGTTAAAACTAAAATAAGACTTTAAAAATCCTTAAGGTTAAAAAAAAAATAGGAAATTAAATTAAAATATAAAAATGTTAAATTTAATTAATAACTAATTTAGTTTGATGGCCAGAGACCATGTTTATTACAGTAAGCGCAAGCTGTATAATCTGCTGCATCACCTGTTACTTTGAAAGTAGCTTCAGGTGCATCACCAGGTTTTAAGTTTGCTCTGAATATTTGTTCACCATCAGTTAATAAAATGAATTTAATGTAGTGGTCTTCCTCCATTGGATGTGGAACTTCACCAAGTTTTACATTAATACCTTCATCAACCTTGGTAATAACAGGTATATGTTTAGCTCCACCTTCTTCTTTTTGTTCAGGAACTAATAATTCCATTTCTTGACCACAGCAACTTAAAGTTCCACCATTAGGATCAGCTACAATTACAATATTTCCACAAAGATTACATCTATATACTTGATTTAATTCTGTCATATTCGTTCACTTCCGATTATTCAAAAATGTGATTTAATCACAATAATATCTATGTTTCATCTATAATATATAATTTATTAAAATGAAAAAATAAACTAAAATTGGCTAAATAGTTCAAAACCAAGTAATAATAATATTAATAAGAAAAGGATAGTAATTCTTAAGAATTTAATAAAAATATAAGCAATTAAAAGCCTATAAAAAAAATATTCGTATATTATCAAACAAATATATTTCTAAAGTTTATAAATTATAATTAGAATAATTACAACAATTTATAATAATAATAAAAAACATATATAGATAATTAATTGTTTTTATTAAATTAAAATCGAATATTATTTTTTTAAAAAAAATTAGGGTGTTTTCATGAGTATTATTATAGCATATATTGGTAGAAAAGGTTGCGTAATGGCAAGTGATAAAAGAAGAATAGCTTATTTTGGTGATAAAGACAATAGAGAAAAATTAGAAGAGGAATTATATTCAGGAAACATTAGAAATGATGAGGAATTATATAAGGAAGCGGCTAAATTAGGGATTGACTTAAAGATCAGTGATGATGCCAAAAAAATAAAAAGCATCGGTAATGCCGTAATGGGTGAAGTTTCTTCAAAAACAACCAGGGAGGTCAGGAGAAGAAGAATATATGGTACTACTAATGGTTATCAAATAATTGAATTGATAGGCTCCGAATTAAAAAACAAGGAAACAGGCAGCAGTGGAATTATCATATTTGGTAACAAAATAGCTAAACAAATGGCTAACTCCTTAATTAAACAAAGATGGAAATCAAGTATTAGTTTAAAATATACCGGTGATATTTTTGAGGAAATTATTAAGGAAATAGCTGAGAAAACACCTTCCGTAGGTAAGAATATTGATGTGATAATTGGAAAAGATTCAAAACTCACTAAAACCACTGCCCAAAAATATTTAGATGAAACTGAAACCAGGGATATAAAAGTTTTAGAAAAATATAGACAAAAACTTGCAGAGGATTTAGAAGAACAAAGGGAAAGCATTGAAGTTGCAAATAAAATCATCAACAAAGGAACAATTGGATATATCAGTAAGATAGAAGGTAAAATGTTAAATGTAAAATTAACAGATAAGGTCAATGCATATGATACAAATTTAAAAAAGGTAGCAGGATCAAATGAGGAAGTCATTATGTTTTTAGATAAGGATACAGAAGGTAATGAAATCAAAGAGGCAGATGTATCTTCCTATGCAAAGGTTAATGATAAAGTGGTTATTAAAAACGAAAATTTATGTATTGATAAAAATAACATCCCTTTAAACTGTGGAATTATCTTATGTAACGAATGAATTCATCTTTCAAATTAAAGTTTATAACAAATAGTAGGAATAAATATGAGAATTACATTTTTAGGTACTGGAGGCGGAAGATTTGCTACAATCAGCCAAAAAAGAATGACCGGAGGATTTAGAATAGATAATATTAGTGGTTTTAATCTTCACGTCGATCCAGGCCCAGGGGGTCTTTTAAGAAGTTTAGAATTTGGAATTAATCCAAGTAATTTAGATGGAGTATTTATTTCCCATTGCCATACCGACCATTATAATGATGCCGAAATATTAATTGAAGCAATGACCAAAGGAATGACTAAAAAGAGGGGCAACATTATTGGAAGTAAAAGTGTAATGGAAGGAGTTGATCAGTGGGGACCAAGTATCTCAAATTACCACAAAAGCAATTCTAAAACATACATTCTAGAGGAAAATAAGGAAATAGATCTTGAAAAGTTTAGTTTAACTGGAACCAAAACAATACATGGTGACCCGTTTGGAGTTGGTTTTCAATTAAAAACAGAAAACATCACAATCTCCTACACCTCTGATACAAGATATTTTGAAGAGCTTAAAGATTACCATAAAGGCGCCGATGTTCTAATCGGAAGTATACTTAGACCGGGCACTAAAGGTCTTAAGGGCCATATGTGTAGTAAAAACTTTAAGGATTTAATATTGGAGATTAAACCGAAACTTGCTATAATGACCCACTTCGGATTTAAAATGTTAAAGAATAATCCCATTAAAGAGGCTCAGGAAATTAAAAAAGAAACTGGAGTTAAAACAATAGCTGCCACTGACGGGATGGTAATTGATGTTGATTATAAAAATCCAAGTAAATCCTATATATCCAAAATGAAAAGAAGAACCATTCCTGGAAGATTTAGTAATGATATTTTTAAACTTTATTAAACTATTATCTAAATCTCCCATAGATTTATTGATTAAAACCATTAAAGCATATGTTAAATATTGTAGTTACTAGTTAAAAATTTAAATAACCAGTTTAAAAATTAGCAGATTATATACAAACATCTTATTTTAGAACACATAAAAGTTAAAAAACAGCCAAGTAATTTTAAAAGATAATAAGAATCTTATTTTATAATATTTAAAAATCAATATATACAAACGATTTAAAAAAAGTATAGATTAAGTGGTCAAAGTAGAGTAGGTATTAAAGTGATAAATTGAATTTTTAATCTAACTTTGACCATAAGATGTAAAACCAAACAGATGAATAAGTTAAGAGTAAAGTTTATAGATTGATAATCTGTTTAGAATTACATTAAACTAAATAAAAAAATAATATTTTCCCATGTAGTTGACATAGAAAAAATATTAGAATAATTTATTGTAAAAAAGAATTAATAATACATAAATTATGTATTATCTTGTTTTTTTCTGTAATCTTCGATTGCAGCACGTAATGCGTCACTTGCTAAATTTGAACAATGCATCTTAATTGGAGGTAAACCTTCTAACTCATCAGCAACATCTTTTCTTGTAATATTATAAGCCTCATCAACAGTCTTACCAATTGCAAGTTCAGTAATCATACTACTTGTTGCAATAGCTGCACCACAACCAAATGTTTTAAATTTAACATCCCTAATTACATCATTGTCATCAACATCAATATAGAATGTCATTAAATCTCCACAAGTAGGGTTTCCAACTGTAGCTTCCCCACTTGCATCTTCAATAACTCCTGTATTTCTTGGATGTGCAAAATGATCTAAAACTTTATCTGTATATTCTTCCATAAACTCACCTTCATTTTCTATAAATACTTAAATTAAATTAATAGATTCTTTCTTTTCAATTTCACAAATTTAATATACATCTTCTTTGTTAATTTCAATATATTTCTGATTGGTATAGTCCCATAAAGGAGACATTTTTCTAAGACCGTCAACTACTTCCTTAATGGAATCTACAACATAATCAACATCATCAATACTGTTTTCAACACCTAAAGACAATCTTAAAGATCCATGAGCTAATGCCGGTTCTAAACCGATAGCTGTTAAAACATGTGATGGTTCTAATTTTTGAGATGAACATGCGGAACCTGTTGCTACTTGAATTCCTTTAGCATCAAGTCTTAATAATAATGATTCACCTTCAATTCCAGAGAATCTTAAATGAACATTGTTAGCTAACCTATGTTCCAAGTCACCATTTACATAGGATTCAGGTACCTCTTCAAGAACCCTTTTGATAATAGCATCTCTGATTTCAGTTAACTTAGCGGTATTTTTCTCCATGTCCCTCTGTGCAATTTCACATGCCTTACCGAATCCTACAATTCCTGCAACATTTTCTGTTCCAGCTCTAAGTTTTCTTTCCTGACCACCACCATGGATTAAAGGATCAATTTTAACACCTTTCCTAATGTATAATGCACCTACACCTTTAGGTCCATATAATTTATGTGAACTTATTGAAAGTAAATCAATATTCTGTTTTTTAACATCTATCGGTACTTTACCTGCACTTTGAACTGCATCGGTATGGAATAAAACATTATGTTTATGTGCAATTTCTCCTAACTTTTCGATAGGCTCTATTGTACCGATTTCATTGTTTGCATGCATAATTGTTACAAGGAATGTTTCATCTTTAATAGCGTTTTCAAGATCTTCAGGGTCAACTAAACCGGTAGGTCCTACTGGCAGGTAGGTGACTTCAAATCCCCATTTTTCCAAGTATCGACAAGTCTCTAATACTGCAGGGTGTTCAATTTGACTTGTGATAATATGATTCTTTTCTGGATGTTTGGACCTTTCCCTTAAAGCAATTCCTTTAATTGCAAAGTTATCGGATTCTGAACCTCCACTAGTAAATATAATTTCTCTTGTATCAGCATTAATTAAATCTGCAACTTGTTGACGAGCCTTTGCAACAGCTCTTTGAGAAACCCTACCTATTTCATATAATGTAGAAGCATTTCCAAAATTCTCTACAAAGAATGGTTTCATTTCTTCAAAAACTTCTGAATCAACAGGTGAAGTTGCTGAATTATCCATATATACCATATAAAACTCCTCCTCTTATTAATAAAATTATTTAATGATTTTTATTTTTATATAAATAACAAAAGTTTTTTATAAGTTAAAAATTAATTTAAAAATATAACTCCTGTTATATTATAACTATAGTTATATAGGTTATGGTACTATATAAAGCTTACTATTTTTAAAAAAAGTTTTCTTGAAAATTAATATACAGCTGCAAATTTATTAAAAAAAGATAAATGATTTCAATTGATAAAAAAAAGATAAGTAATTGAAGATTACTTATCTTAATGAAAATTTATTATTGGACGGGCCTAATCCAACAACAAATTCTAAATATAGAGACAATATTTTAATATTTAAAATTAATAACGATATTTGTATCATTATCCGTGTTTCATTTATAGATTTATTAATTAAGGCTTTAATTTATAAAACAGAGGTTTTATAACTAATTTTACATATGATAAACGATTGAGGAAAAAACATATGTAAATAGATAAATAGATTTTATGAAAAAATCTAAATATCTAATTGATTTACCTAAAGTTTAGGTTTTATTATATATTTAATGACTTTAATGACTTTTTTAAGACTTCTTGAATCTTATTAAAATTTTTTATTTGACTTTATTTAATTTTCCAATTTATTTTACCTCCTATCTAAGATTTTAAATTCAACATCAAATCACCATTATAAGAAGAAATAATTAAAATATTAAATGTATTTTTCAAATAATTCTGGCAGATGAATGTTTATTTTTAATTTAAGGTGACACACATCTAATATCAATTATTAATTCAGAAGGGCGTTTTTAGTCAACAGTACTCTAAGATAAACAAGAATGTTCTTGATGACATCACATAGACTCCTGTTAATAATAAATCGATTTACTCATCAACATCAATTTTATCCAATGCTTGATCTATATCGGCAATAATATCCTCAATATTTTCAAGACCAATAGATAGTCTGATGAAGTCAGGAGTTACACCTACTGCAAGTTGCTCTTCCTCAGTTAATTGTGAGTGAGTAGTGCTTGAAGGATGTATTACTAAACTTTTTGCATCTCCAATGTTTGCAAGATGTGATAAAAGTTTTACATTATTAATGAATTCAATAGCTTTATCACGACCACCTTTAATACCAAATCCTAATATTGCACCATAATATCCAGGATCATCACCAAAACCATTTGGATTACCTAAATATTTTACAGCAGTTTCATGTGATGGGTGAGATTTTAATCCAGGATAACTTACCCAACTTACCTTAGGATGTTTTTCCAAGTGTTCTGCTACAGCTTGTGCATTCTCGGCATGTTTTTTTACCCTAACATCTAAACTTTCAAGACCTTGTAGGAAAATAAAACTATGTACAGGAGCAAGGGTTGCACCTAAATCTCTTAATAACCTAGCTCTAATTCTAATCGGATAAGCAATATTTCCAATTCCATTCGGTACATCATGGAATGCCTCCCAGAAGTTTAATCCATGATAGGATTCGTCTGGTTCTGAGATGGTTGGGAATTTACCGTTACCCCAATTGAATTTACCACTATCCACTACAAATCCACCAATAGCGGTACCATGTCCACCTACAAATTTAGTTGCGGATCCTACTACCACATCTGCACCATGTTCGAGAGGTCTTAAGATTCCTACAGCAGAAGTGTTATCAATGATTAATGGAATACCATGTGAATGAGCAATATCCGCTAATCTTTCAAAATCAGGAACATCTAATTTTGGATTACCAATTGATTCTGCATAAATAGCTTTTGTCTTATCATCGATTGCTTTTTCAAATGCGTCGTAATCGTCGGATTTTACAAATTTAACATCACGAGCAAGTTCTTTAAAGGTGTGTTCAAATAAATCATAAGTTCCACCATAAAGGTTATCTGCAGATACAATGTTATCTCCAGGTTGTGTAATGTTTAATATTGAATATGAAATAGCTGCCAAACCACTTGCTGCGGAGATACCGTAGTTTCCCCCTTCAACAGCTGCAATTCTTTGTTCAAATGCATCACTTGTAGGATTTGTTAGTCTACCATATATTTGACCAAACTCAGATAATGCAAATCTGTTTGCCGCTTGGTCTGTATCCTTAAATACATAGGAAGTTGTTTGATATATTGGAACCGCCCTAGCGCCAGTGGCTGGATCTGCTTCTTCTTGACCTGCATGTAATCCTAAAGTTGCTGTACCTTTTCCATAATTTTTTGTGTTATCATAACTCATAATAAATACCTCAATGTAATTTTTTTTAATTTTCTTCTTTTCTAAATGATTAAATATAAAATTGAACAGTTAATTTTTTTTACCACATTAAAATATAACTATAGTTATAAAATCTAATGTTTTGCTTTTTAAGATATAAATTTTTAAAAAAAATTATTTATTCAATATATAACAATTGTTAATTACCATATAAAAACATTTTCCTTTCTCATGATAATTAAAAAGCATATATTGAAAATAATTTTTCAATTTTATAAAATATATACAATTATTATAAAAAGCAATTATTTATTCAATATATAACAATAGTTATTTTTCATATATAAAGGTTTCCTTTAAAATGAAAATAGCCTAAGAAACATATCGAAAAAATCACCTTTTAATTTTTATAAAGCAATTATTTATTCAATATATAACAATAGTTATTTTTCATATATAAATCTTTTGTAAATAATTTAAAAATTAAAATCTTGAAAAAAGATATTAAATTTAAAACCGGTTATCCAATAGGAAAATAAATACTATCATTCATGAAGTAATATAATCTAAAATAAGGATTTCCCTTATTAAACAATAAAAGGAATATTAAAAATCAATAAAACCAAGATATAAATTAAAAATAAGACAACAACATAGAAAAAAAGCATAATCAAAAATTAAAAAAAAAACTATTTAAAAACAATGAAAAAAATTAAAAATCAGTTTAATAAAAAATAGCTAAAAATTAAAAAAAGAAAGATTAAATTAAAAATTATAATTTGATCTTAATGTCAAGAGCACTTGATCCTTCTTCATAAACAAATACTGGGTTTATATCTAATTCGGAGATATCATCAAAGTCAAGTGTTAATTTTGCAACACGTTTGATAGTGTTTTTAACCTCGTCTATATCTCCAGGAGCCTCTCCACGGTATCCTTTTAATAATTTAGATACTTTGGTTTCATTGATTTGTTCATCAATCTCCTCAGAACTTAAACCTTTTGCAAGTTTAAATGAAACATCCTCGATAAGGTTAACTAATACTCCACCCATACCAAAGGAAATCATTGGTCCGAATTGTTCGTCGCGTACCATACCAACAATGACTTCAATACCGGAATCCATCATTTTCTGTACTTCCACACCGTCAGGTACTATGTCTGGGTGAGCTTTTTTAGCATTTGCAATAATCTCATCATATGCCTCTTTAGCCTCATCCCTATTAGATATTCCTACCTTTACACCACCAATATCTGATTTATGTAATATCTTATCTGAGGCAATCTTAAGTACCACAGGAAATTCCATTTCCTCAGCAAGATCTGCAGCTTCCTCTGCAGAGGTTGAAAGTTTGATTGGTGCTGCTGAGATTCCATAGGCCTCAGCCACAGCATAAGCCTCACTACCAAGCAGGGTATCTCTTCCATCAGCTTTGACCTTTTCAAAGATTTTTTCAACAGCTTCCTTATCAACATCGTCAATATCATCAACAGGTGTATCGAATTTCTTATGTTGCAATTCCTCAAATGATGCGAGATAATCTGTTACTTTAACTGCTGACTCAGGGAAAACATAAACCGGAATTTCATTTTCCCTTAACTTTTTATTTGGTTCAGTGAATGAAGGACCACCCATATTTACAACAAGTACAGGCTTATTAGAATCTTTAGTACCCTCAATAATCGCATCTGCAATTCCATCGGTATCCGCCTTAGCAGTAGGGCAGACAATAATTGAAATAGCGTCTACCTCATCAGAGTCTAAGAGAATTTCTAAGGTATCTTTATATCTATCGGTAGGTGCATCCCCCAACACATCAACTGGATCTGTACATGCCGCCTCTAGAGGTAAAATCTCTTCAAGTTTTTTAACAGTTTCATCGGAAAAATCGGCAATGTTAATGTTGTGTCTTTCCATTGAATCTACAGAGAGAACTCCCCCTCCACCTGCATTTGTAATAACTGCCATATTACGTCCTTTCGGAAGTTCACAGTTAGAAAATGCAGAAGCAACTTCAAATAATTCATCCATAGTTGTTACACGGAAAATACCTGCTTGTTCAAATGCGATTGTAAATGCGGTATCACTTCCTGCAAGTGCGCCAGTATGTGATGATGCAGCAGCAGCACCTGCAACACTACAACCAGATTTAAGTACCACAATAGGTTTTTTCTTGGATACTGTTCTTAATGTATTAATGAAATCATCGGATTCACTAACTGACTCGAGATAAACAGTAATTACAGCAGTTTCTGGATCGTTTGCTAAATTTTCAATAAGTTCAATCTCAGTAGTTCCTGCTTTATTTCCAAGGGAAATACATTTACTGAAACCAATTCCGGAAGTGAAACTCCAATCAATAATTGCTACCATCATAGCTCCACTTTGAGAAATAAATGCCATATTACCTTTAGGAGGCATAGATTGTGAAAATGAAGCATTTAATGGAGTGTGAGAATCGGAAATACCTAAACTATTCGGTCCAATAAGATTCATATCATATTTTTCAGCAATGGATTTAAGTTCCTCTTCTAATTTTACACCTTCACCACCAATCTCTTTAAATCCTGCAGAAATCACCACTACATTCTTAATAGATTTTTTACCGCATTCTTCAAGAACTGGATTAACTCCTTTAGATGGAATTGAAATAACAGCTAAATCAGGTGCTTCAGGTAAATCTAAAACACTTTTATAAGATTTTAATCCTTGAATCTCATCGTCCTTAGGATTTATAGGGTAAATCTTTCCTTTATAATTACCCTCTAATAAATTATTAACAATGATATATCCTACTTTACCTTCAGAATTTGATGCCCCTATAATTGCAACAGAATCTGGTTTAAACATCTTGTCAAGACTATCCATATTTTGTCTCCTATAGTTAATCTAATTCAGTTAAAAATTAAATTACTTAAAATTAGAATTAAAGAGTCATTATACTCTGATTTAATATAACAAACATACTATAATCTAATTAAACTAAATAGTAATCTTTTTTGCCATTAGATTAATTTTATCATTAATTCACTTTAAGATTTAAATAATTTTTGGAAAAATCCGATAGGGATTAGTTTCCAAATTAATAAACATGTATTATTTAATTATTGTAATATAAATAATTTATCATTATAAATAATTAAAAATTAATGATATTTATAAAGTTTATAAAAAAAATTTTATTAAAAAAACTAAATCGGCTTCCTATATAATAATAAGTTTAAGATGTTTTAAATAATTTCTCATTAATAACCATTATTTTATATAAAAAAATAAGAAATTAAAAGAAAACTGAAAAAACAACTAAAAAATATCATTTAAACAAAAAATAAGTGAATATGAATAAAGATTAAAAATATTACAGTTTTTATTAAAATCTGGAAAAGAATCAATTAAAAATAACTGATAATCATATAATTTATAATAATATGAAAATGGGTACTTTAAAAAATCTTAAAATAATAATATAATATAATATAATTCTAAAAATATTTCCTCTTATTAGTAAGAAACGATCCAAAATAAAATAAAATAAAAAAATAAAAAATATTGATTTTGATAGTCTATTCAAATAAGGAAGTTGTTAACTCATCCAAATATCTATATAAGTCATCAGGACCATATTTATCAATATTTTTCATCCAAAATGAGGATAATCTTGAAATTCCACCAACGTAAAATTCTGAAACTACCTCAACAGGATATTTAAATTTATAACCCTTTTCTTCCTCCTCATATAATCTTTCTTTAAGATCATCGGATATTATATCCCCTAAGATTTTAAGGGTTCTCATATCTTCATTTTTAAGAATGATTGAGGAATACAACTCTTTATTATCATAAATATAATGAGTAATTATCTTTTCTAAATTAGAATAATATTCCCTAATATTTGAGGGGTTATTATTAATCACTTCATTTGCAATATTACTAGTTAAAGACTTAACCGTATATTCCAATAATTCATATTTATCATTAAAATGATAATAAAAGGTACTTCTTGGAATATTTGCCTCCTTACAGATGTCTATAACTTTAATATTTTCAATAGAATTATCAATTAGAAGATTTCCAAGTGCCTTAACTAAAGCTTCATCTATACCCGTTTTATTAGTTTTTCCTCTAGAAACCATTTTCTTTTCCTCCTAATTGTAAAAAAAATTTAGAATATTGTATGTATTTAATAATAAATAAAAGTTTTTATATGTACAAAATATCAATGTTGTACAGTTAAAACCCTAGAATGAACAAATAATCAAAAAATGGTTCATGATTAACTTTAAGAATATAAAAACATGAAAAAAATTTTTAAATAACCCAAAGCGATAAACCAGAATAAAACATTACTTAAAACTAAAATTGTTTGAAAAGGTATTAAATTAATGAAAAAATAAGAAGAATTAAAGAAATAAATAAGATAAAAAAGGGATAAAAGAGTTTTAATTCTAAATCCATTAAACAAAATAAAATTAAATGTTTAAATATAGTGTTATAAATGTTTAAACATAAAACAAAAGATAGATAACAAAGGAAAGCTTTATATATACATATAAACCATTTTTAATTAGAAATTAAAAGGGATGATAAAAATGGTTAGTAATAAAAGTGCTGCAGTTATCTCCTTTTTCCTACCAGGAATAGGTCAAGCTGCTCAAGGCAAGACAGGTTATGGAATAGCAACATGGATTATCACATTAATTATTGCATATGCAATTTACTATTTCACACAACCTAATGTATGGTATGCCATAATTATTTATTTCATCATAGGTATTATTGCAGCATACTATGCCTATAAAGATGATGGCAGAAGTAGTGAATAATCACTACTTACCCATCTTTTGGAGATTCTTAAAAATTTTTTCTAAAACTTAAAAAAAAACAATTCAAAAACTAACTGATATCTAGACAATTGAAATTTTAAGACCCTTAAAACAAAGAAAAGAGTATTACTAATTTTTTTAATCATACCTAGGATCAAATTAAAATCCATAAAAAAAACCTATTGAATAAATTACACATCAAGTTTATCTTAATAAAAAACTTTAAAAAAGACTTTAACTTGAACATATTACTTTTTTTGTAAAATAAAAGAGAAATAAATTGATAAAATAAAATTAATGAAATAAATAATAGTCTAGACAAATTTTAAAAAGTGAACAAACAACCGTTTTTTTATTAGAGAGTTATAAAAAATAATAAAGTATATCAATTATAAAAATAGTAATAATAATTGAAAAAATATTTATATAATGAACATTTTGTGAAATAAGTTCATAAAATTAGATAATCTTTAAAAAATTAGGATTATAATATAAATTTGTTAATACTTTATAAAAAAATAGGCGAGATGATTTTATGAGCAAAAATAAATCCCCAGAGGAAGAAGCTGCAAATACAAAACAAATGATAGAAACCTTTGAAAACATTGTAAACAGCTCAATCTCTCATAAAGTTCTTAATAGTGCACTTTCCTATTGTGATAAATGTGGAGAAACAAGACTTGAATCTGCACTAAGATACATTGTAGGACTTCAAGATGATATCTGTTTAAAATGTAAAGTATTAGTTCCTAGTATTAAACTTATAATTAACAAAGGTTTATCCACTTTTGATACATCAGAAGAAAGTTTCATGAAAGCAATGCAGGATGAGACATGGATAAGAGGATTAGTTACTACATTCCAGGGTATGGCCAAATTTGGTGTACAAACACCATTTGTACCTGGAGCACCTTACCAGATTGTATGGAACATTACAAGAAAATGTAACTTTAAATGCCTACATTGTTATGAAAACGCAGGACGCAAAGGTGATGATGAGCTTAGTCCCGATGAAATTTTTAAAGGAATTAAAAAATTAGCTGATGCAGGTGTAATTTCAATTGCATTTTCAGGTGGAGAACCTAGTACAGATCCACATATAGTGGATTATGTTAGATATGCTTCCAGTCTAGGAATGTATGTGTCAATGGCAACAAATGGTTACATATACTCCAAAAAGGAGAAGGTTCAAGAAATTGTGGATGCAGGTCTACAATTCGTACAGATTAGTTTAGATGGTCTTAACCCTAAAACACATGATGAATTTAGACAGGTACCTGGTTCCTGGGAACATGCAGTACAGGCCATAAAAAACTTCAATGAAACCGATGCATTTGTCGAGGTCTCAACTACAGTTACACAGAAAAACAAAAATGAAATCCCCGATATGATTGATTTCATGAGAGAACTAAAAGTCGGATGGTTTATGTTATATAACTTTATTCCAACGGGTAAAGGTTCTGAGGCAAGGGAATTAGATCTAACTGCAGAGGACAGATTGGAACTTTTAAATTTAATCTATAGAGAAAATGGTAAAGGAGAATTACAAATATTATCTACAGCCCCACAATTTGCAGATATTGCTGTCCATACAAATCCTGCAGATCTTGATAGGGATGATGATAAAAGATTAATTCCTACCCACTTCTATAATGTAGAATACAGTAACCCTGCAATGATGGAACTTTCAAGATTTATTGGAGGCTGTGGTGCAGGAAGGTTCTATCTTGGTATAGAACCTAACGGTGATATTTACCCATGTGTCTTCTTCCCACATGATGAGATACTTAGGGTAGGAAACATTAAAGAAGATGATATGGACGACATTTGGACAAACAGTAAAGTCCTAAAGGAATTAAGAAATAAAGATATTCTTAAAGATAGCTGTAGCGAATGTGAATCCAAATACATCTGCGGTGGATGTAGAGCAAGAGCATATACCATTACTGGAGATTACCTTGCAGGCGATCCCGGTTGTAGAAAATATGACGAATATATCCAAAACCATAGACAAAATTATATTAACAAAGAAGTAGAGGCAGGAAAATAATTCCCAATCTACTTCCAACTTTTTTTAAACCAAAGCAACTAATTTTTAAATTACCAAACTACTGTTTTTCATATACCAAATTTATTTTAGATATTTAAATCCAATGAAGATTATAATTAGAATATTTTACAGATAATCTTTTTAAAAAAAAAAAAAAAATATTAAATTTTAAAAAAAAAAAAAAAATTAAAAATTAGACTATTTAAATCCTGTTTATATATATTCTATAAACCAAAAACAAGATAAAAATAAAGAAATTAATTTAAACAAAAATATGATTAACTAAAATAACAGAACTATTTAAACTATCAGAATATTTATATCCAAATAAATTTATAAAAAAGATAATCATCAAAGAATAATTAAAAATTAAAAATCTATTAAAAAATAGATTATAATAAAGTTATTAAATTGGAAAAATGATTAATTTTTAAAAAATAATAAATGGCTAAAAAACATATAAAATCAACAAGATAGTAATAGCTGAAAAACAGCAGAAACCTAAAATCAATAAAAAAGAGATTAAAAAAAAGAATTTAATATTAAAATCAATAATTAAGGAAATGAAATTTTTAATCACTAATTTCATAACCTAAATCAGTTAATTTTGCACGGATATCATCGGATAAATCATATTGTTTATTAGCTCTAAGCTTTTTACGGGTGTCTGCGATTAAATCAAGTAAAGCTTCCTCGTTATCCCCATTGTTACCATTATCATCAAGGAAAAAAATTCCTAAAATATCATTAACAGTAACTAAAAATCCTTTAATAGCCAATATATCATTAATATCCAGGTCTTTTAGCTGACTTTTAGATTCACTAATTAATTCAAACAAAGATGCGATAGCTTTAGGAGTATTAAAATCATCATCCATTGCATTGAAGAAAGAAACAATGGTGGATTTTAAAACATCATAACTAGTTGATTCAAGGGAATCGATTTTATCTTCTATGACATCCTCATCCTCAAATTCACTATTTAGAATCTCATCAATATCATTAACATATGATTTAATCTTGTCCAAACTCTTACCTGCCTGGTGAAGACTGTCTTTTGAGAAATCTATAGGACTTCTATAATGGGTGGATAATACAAAGAATCTAAAGGTCTCTGGAGATACTTCTTTAAGTAAATCTCTAATTGTAATAAAGTTTCCAAGAGATTTTGACATTTTCTCCCCGTCAACATTTAAAAATCCTGTATGTAACCAATAATTAACCATCGGTTTTTTACCTGATACCGCTTCCATCTGTGCAATTTCTGCATCATGATGAGGGAATATTAAATCAAGACCTCCACCATGAATATCGTATTGTTCACCAAAGTATTCCTCAGTAATTGCGGTATCCTCAATATGCCATCCAGGTCTACCTTTACCCCATGGGGAACTCCATACAGGTTCACCATAATATTCAATACCATCCCTTTTCTTCCATAAAGCAAAATCCCTAGGATCCTTTTTAGTTTTATCTTCCTGAAGTCTATGACCTTCAAGTTCATCTATTTTCCTATTGGACAATTTGGCAAAATCCTTGAATTTATTTACCTGAAAATAAACTCCTGTATCTGTTTCATATGCATAACCCTTTTCTATTAATCTCTCAATTTGATTAATGATTTTATCCATATGATCTGTTGCTCTCATTTGAAGGTTTAGACCTTTAACATTTAGGGATTCCATATCCTCATTATATCTACGTTCATACTTTCTTGCAAGGTCAAAACATACTGAACTTAAATCATCATTTACCTTTCCGATTTCCTTTCCCCTATTGATAATTTTATCGTCAATATCAGTAACATTTTGCATATAAATAACTGAATAACCTTTATATTCCAAATATCTTTTTATCATGTCAAAAGATATATAAGTTCTACCATGACCTATATGAGCATCATTATAAACGGTAGGTCCACATACAAAGAATTTTACTATATTCTTATTAATTGGTTTAAAATATTCTTTTCTACGTGTTAAAGTAGAATATAATTTAAGTGAACAAGTATTATTTTCTTTCTTATTATTATTCATAATATTCTCCATTTCTTTGTATAAAATTAAAATTGATTATTAAAAATAGTATTCAAACATTTAAATTTAAGAATTCATGAATCCTATAATTTTTTAAGTCTATTAAATATATAATACTAATATTTTTTTAATTATAACATATAAAATTTTGTAATCTCTTAAAAAAATAGTATGACCTATATAAAAGTCGATGAAAATTTATGAAAAAAAAACTATCACAAAAAACTTAAATAATAAAAAAAAGTCAGATTAAATAATTTAAAGGCAAGATAGGGATTTGAACCCCAGTATCATGGTCTGCAGCCACGCACCTAAGCCTCTCGGTCACCTTGCCAATTTATTCAACATTATAATTTTAGTAAAAACTAGTATATAAAGTTATGTATTTTTCATAGCATATAAATTTTTTTAAATAAAAATAAAAAAGAGGTTTTAATAAAGGTTAAAGTATCTTAACATCTCATATTAGAACCTAAGCAGGCATGACATTCAAGGGGCATATTACCTTTATCATGATGTAATTGACACATTACATCTTCCGCTTTAATAAAACGACATATTTCACATGTACGTGGTATAATATCTAATTTTTTAGCATCCCCATTATAAAGATCAATTGCAAAATTTCTTATTAATGCCTTAACGTCATCTGAAAGTTCTAACTCACTACCTCTTTTATCAGTAATATATTGACTAACTGCTGGTTGAGTAATGTCCATTAACTCTGAGATATCTTTTTGTTTCATACCTAAAGATAAGAGTTGTTTAGCTAATTCAGAACGAATTGCTGGAATTACATACCAAACTACCATTTCACAAGGTGGTTTCATTTTAATCCCCTCATATTCTTTTATTTAAATATATAAATTCTACAACTTTTATCAATAAACTTTACTATTGTTAACTTATTTAAATATTATTATAATTTTCTAATATATAAAAGTATCTAATAATAAAATAATGATGTTAAAGGGAAATTAGCCGTAAAAAAAAGCTAATTTAACTAGTTAATAATAAAAAAAATTCAAAAATAGCTGTATTTTAAAAAATAAAGAAAATATAACATTGTAATATTAATCCAATCTTATAAATAAAATATAATTTTTTATTAAAAAAATTTTCAAAATAAAAAAAATCTAAAAGTTCCTATTTAAATTAAATTGAAAATGATCTTTTATCCAAGTTCCATAATATTATAAATAAAACGAATATAGGAACAATATTAAAAATTATTCTTTAAAATTTTCATACTTGGTTCCGGAATACTGTGCGGTATATAATTCTCTTAAAGCCGTAATCTCTTTTTCAATATCAGATTGACGTTTATTAATAGATTTTATTTTATCTTTAACAGGATCTGGAAGTTTATTATGTTCTAAATCTAAAGGACATGAATTGGTTTTAGACTTAACCACTCTGCCAGGAATGCCTACACAGGTTGAATGTGGTGGAACATCTTTAAGCACAACAGATCCAGCACCAATTTTAGAGGAATAGCCAATTGTAATATCCCCCATTACTTTAGCACCTGCACCTACTACAACCGCATCCTCAACAGTAGGATGTCTTTTCTTTTTCTCTAATGAAGTACCCCCTAAAACGGCACCCTGATAAATTAACACATCGTCACCAACAATAGTAGTTTCACCTATTACAACACCCATACCATGATCTATAAAAACCCTTCTACCTAAAAGAGCACCAGGATGGATTTCAACACCAGTTAACCATCTTCCAATTGTTGAATTAAATCTTGCTAAAAATTTAGCTCCGTGAATCCATAACCAGTGACTAAATAAATGGAACCATATTGCATAAACTCCAGGATAACAAAATAAGACTTCGATAGAACTCCTACATGCAGGATCTCTCATTTTAGCTGTTACAATATCCTCTCTTATTCTGTTAAACATTAGATATCACCTAAAAATTATTTAAAAAAATTTTAATTATTATATATTTTTAATTATATAATATATAAAATTAATTCAGAATTTAAAATAATTTAAATGATTTAAAAAAAGAAAATAAATGATTTTAGATTAATATTAATCTAATTCTCAAAATTACTATTCGAATTTAAAGTCTGAAATTAATCCTGTGGAAATATTTCGGGACCATACCTCTCATAAATATCACTGAAAACCCATTCAGTAGATAAATATCTATCTCCTGAATCTGGTAAAATAGCTACAATGGTTTTACCTTTATTTTCAGGTTTACGAGCAAGTTCTAAAGCCGCATAAGTTGCTGCTCCAGAGGAAATTCCTGCAAAAATACCCTCTTCCCTTGCAAGTGCAAGTAAAGTTTTTGCTGCATCATCATCGCTTACAGGTACTATCTCATCTATTACATCACCATGGTAAGTTTCCGGAACAAATCCTGCACCAATACCCTGGATTTTATGTGGACCCTTTTCACCTTTACCTAAAGTCTGTGATGTTTCAGGTTCAACTGCAACAGCTTTTAAATCGGGATTTACCTCTTTGATACCTTCTGCAATACCAGTAATAGTTCCTCCGGTACCTACTCCTGCTACAACGATATCCACATTTCCATCAGTATCCCTTAAAATTTCTTGAGCTGTGGTTTTCTTATGGAATTCCGGATTTGCTTGATTTTTAAACTGTGCAGGGTTTACAGAATTTGGAATTTCTTTAAGTAATTCATCAGCTTTAGCAATAGCTCCACCCATACCTTCTGAACCAGGAGTTAATACAATTTCAGCACCATATACCGCAAGTAATTTTCTCCTTTCAACAGACATGGTCTCAGGCATTGTTAAAATTAATCTGTATCCTCTTTGTGCAGCTACAAATGCAAGTCCAATACCGGTGTTACCACTTGTTGGCTCAATAATTACAGAATCTTTATTTAAAATTCCTCTCTCCTCAGCATCTTCAATCAATGCCACACCGATTCTATCTTTTACACTACCTGAAGGGTTGACACCCTCAACCTTTACAAGCACATCTGCATCTAAGTCTCCGGCTAAATTATTTAACCTTACTAATGGAGTATTTCCTATAATTTCTGTAACGTTTTCTGCTATTCCTCTTGTTAATTTTGGTAAGTTGACCATTTTTTATCACCATAATTTCAATTAATATAATTTTATTTTTTAAAGTTTAACAAATTTTTGTTTTATTATTTAAGATGTATATTATAATATAATTGTTGTCATTAATTCCTTAACGTATTATAATTTTTAATAAATAATATTATTTCAAATATATCTAAAAAAAATTACATTTAATATAAAATATAACTATTGTTATAATTTATTAAATGTAAGATTTTTCTTAATTTAAATTTAATAAAAACATCTCAACAATCTAGCCAACAATTAAAATTGCAGGCTTTTTAAAAAAAATCATATAATAAGTTTATAAATATCGCAAAAATTTTTAAGATTATAAACCTCATTATATAACTATAGTTATATTTAATTTTGTTACTTATAAATGTTTTGATTTAAATTTAAAAATATTTGAAATAATAAAAAATAATAGATATAAGGAAGTTATTTGAAAAAGAGCAAAATCAAAGTAAAATGATTAATTAAATAGATTAATTATCCTTTTCATCATTCAATGGATCATAATCACATAAATCATATATTGGACAGATCTCACATTGAGGTGAAGTTGGCTTACATATGGTTTGACCAAACTGTACCATCAGATCATTAAGTTCTATCCATAAATCTTTTGGAACAAAACTCATTAATTCCTTTTCAGTGTCTTCCGGTTTTTTAGTATCTACAAAACCCCACCTATTTGAAATTCTATGAACATGGGTATCTACCGGAATAGCAGGTTCATTAAAAGCAAATACCAAAACACAATTAGCAGTTTTCCTTCCAACACCTGGAAGTGACATAAGCTCCTTTAAATCATCTGGAACCTCACCACCATATTGATCTATTAGAATTCTGGAAACCTCCTTAATACGGCCTGCCTTAACTCTGTAAAAACCAGCAGGTTTTATAAGTTCCTGAATTTTTTCAATTGACCCATCGGCTACAGCATAAATATCAGGATAAACACTGAAAAGATTCTCAGTAGCTTGGTCTGTATTTTCATCCCTCGTTCTCTGGGATAAAATAGTTCTAATAAGAACCTTATATGGATCCCTGTTACATACGACCCTAATGGTATAATTTTCATTTAAAATTTTCATGATTTTTTTAATCCTATCAACACGATTATCTGTCATGATTATGCCTCATACTCTAATTTTAAATTTATACCAATTTCTTTCATAAGTTCAATGAAATTCGGGAAAGACACATTGAAGACATCACCGTCTTCAATTGAAACATTATAGCCCTTAAGATTTAGTAAGATCAATCCCATGGCTAGCCTATGATCTTTATGGGAAGATAAAATAATCTCCTTATTCTTATCCATAGTCTGGCCGTTGATTATAATATAATCCTCAAACTCCTCAAGTTCACAGCCACATTTTCTAAGTTCCTCACATGTAGTGGAAATTCTGTCTGTTTCCTTAAATCTGGTGTGACCGATTCCAATGATTTTAGTTCTACCTTTTGCAAGTGATGCTAAAACCGCAACGGTAATGAGTAAATCAGGAGCATCTGATAAATCAATAGTATCAATTGCATTGAGGTTTCCATCGGATTTAATAGTTACAGAGGAGTCATCACAGGTAATATCTGCACCCATTTTGCTTAAGATATCTAAAATAATCTTATCTCCTTGTTTAGAATCTTTAAAAAGATTTAATATAGTAATTTCACCACCAAATATACAGCAGGCTGCAAGAAGATATGAACAGGAAGAATAATCCCCTTCAACTGTATACTCACAACCCTCATACATCTGAGGTTCAACTTTAAAATTGGATACTGTACATGATTTATAATCTTTACTACAGGAATCATGTTTAATATTCTCACAGGATTCTACATTAACGGAGAATTTATTCATTAAATCAATAGTCATATCCACATAAGGTTTTGAAACAAATTCCGGTAAAACTTCTAAGTCAACACCTTTTTCACTTAACGGTGCTGATATAAGAATTGAGGATATGAACTGGGAGGACACATCACCAGAGATAGAAGTATTTCCTCCAGTAAAACCTGGATAGACAGTTATAGGCGCTTTACCATTATCAGATTCTGTTTTAACACCTAAATCACTTAAGGCATTTAAAAGATTAGCCATCGGTCTTGTTTTAAGTGATTCATCCCCTGTAAATATTACTTTATTATTACCTAAAGCTGCAACAGATGTTAAAAGTCTAAGGGATGTTCCGGAATTAGCCAAATCAATAATAGGTTCCCTTTCAACACCTGCAATTAAAGGTTCAAAATTAGGGGAAACTTTACCGCCAACCCCCTCAACCTCAATATAATCTGAAAAATTAGTAATCTTTGCACCTAAAGTGGAACATGCAGATAAAGTTGCAAGTGTATCCTCAGAAATTAAAGGATTGAAAAGTAAACTTTCACCTTCTGCAAGTGAAGCTAAAATAATAGCTCTATGAGTGTAACTCTTTGATGGAGGAGCTTGAATAACCCCCTCAATATCTAAACATCTTTTAAATTTTAATATCATATCAATCAAGTCATAAATTATTTAATAATAAGAAGTAAAATTAAATTTTCAAAATAAAATAGTATAATATATTATATTATTATATACTCATTTTATAAATTTTTATAATTTTAAAATAAATATCTCAGAAATATTAATAAAAAAAAAGATAATATAAAAAATAATCCTAAAAAAAATAAAAATAGAGAGGTTATTAAATTAACTATCTGATAACTTCCAATATAACATCTAAGTCTTCGGATTGGAATATATCTACCTTTTCACCAGTAGAACCTACAACCTCTGTTTTTAAATTTAAGAAATCCTCACTAACTTCCAAATCATCAATGGTAAGTTTTGAATTTTCTTCTAATTCTTTTGCAATCTCTTCAGCTGTATGGGATTTAATATATCCTATAATTTTACCTGCATCTTTTCTAAATGTAGGTCCGATTTTACTCATATCAGGTTCTACTTCAACAACAATTTCATGTACATCTGGTTTTCCAGTTTGTACATCTAAATTATTAATTTTTAAGGTACCTTTAATATCCTCTGCAAACTCATCAAATACTTCTTTTAATTCACCATTTGTATAAACGTTAACAGCAGATAAAGGAGCATTTAATGCTATTTTATTAGAGGATTTAAACCTTCTAACCTCGTCAATTAAAAGTACAGCAAGATCACCATTGTCCCTTAACTCATCCCTATCAAATTCCTCTTCCACTTCAGGCCAAGAAGTACAATGGATACTTCCTTTATTAAAGTGTTGGAATACTTCCTCTGTAAAGAATGGGGTAATTGGAGCAAGTAGTTTTAAAGTGTTTTCCACCACATATCTAAGGGTGTATTTTGCTGCAATTCTTGATTCGTCTGAGATGTCATCATTGTATAACCTGTATTTTACAGATTCAATGTATTCATCACAGAAATCATGCCATACAAATTGTTCGATGGTGGTTATGGTTTTTGCATATTCAAAGTCCTCAAATGCCTTATCAACAATTTGATTAACCTTATTAAACTTAGCTAAAATCCACATATCAGATGGATTTAAATTTTGTTTTATTTCACCATCATTGGATAGATCATCATCGGAGAATATATGCATACTAATGAATCTAAATGCATTCCAGAATTTTCTAAGGAACTTATAACCATGTTTGATATCCTTCCATGCAAATGCTACATCGGAACCTGGAAGACTGTTTGCCGCCCATGTCCTTAACGGATCTGCACCATATTCATCGATGACATCCTCTGGACCAATAACATTTCCACGGGACTTACTCATTTTATATCCGTCTTCACCGAATACCATACCATTAATTACAATATCACTCCATGGCTTTTTACCTGTTAATGCCAAACATCTTAAAATGGTATAAAATGTCCATGTACGAATAATATCATGTCCTTGAGGACGTATGGTTGCCGGAAAATCATTAACATATGACGGATCAGGCCATCCCGCAATAGAAAGTGGTGAAATTGAACTGTCCATCCAGGTATCCAATACATCAGTTTCACCAATGAACTCTTCACATCCACATTCACAAGGATGGTTTGGTTTGTCCACAGTTGGATCAATTGGCAATTGATCCTCATCAGGTAAGATGATTTTACCACAGTTTTTACAATACCAGACAGGTATAGGTGTTGCAAATAATCTTTGTCTTGAGATACACCAATCCCATTCCATTGAATCCGCCCAATTTAAGAGTCTTGATTCCATATGTTTTGGAACCCAATTAATCTCATTAGATGCTTCTTTAACCTGGTCAATTAGTTTTCTAACAGCAATAAACCATTGTTTTTTAACAAGAATTTCAATAGGGGTTTTACATCTCCAACAGGTTCCAACATTTTGTTCAAGGTCTTCTTGTTTTACAAGATATCCCTCATCTTTTAAATCCCTAATTGTAGCTTCTTTAGCATCGGCCAAGGTCATGCCTTCATATCTACCTGCTGCGGAAGTCATAGTGCCTTGTTCTGTAATAGCTTCAATTATCTCAAGATCATATTTATTAACCCAAGCTACATCGGTTTTATCCCCAAAGGTACAAACCATTACTGCACCTGTACCAAATTCAGGATCCACTTCCTCATCTGCAATAATTTTAACTTTTTGAGAGGTTAAAGGTACCTCAACATATTTACCTAAAAGATGATTGTATCTTTCATCATCAGGATGAATTACAACAGCCACACAAGCAGACATTAATTCAGGTCTTGAGGTTGCGATTAAAATTCCATCTTCCTTAGGGTCGGAATTTCTACCATCAGGCCTTATATAAGAATTATCCTCTGGAAATTCACTTACACCAGACAAATCTGCAGGTGGAAAATTAACATAATTTAAATGAGATTGATTATCAGTATATTCAACCTCTGCAAATGCAATAGCTGTTTCACATCTAGGACACCAATATACAGGATGAATACCCCTATAGATCAATCCTTGTTCATACATTTTTAGGAAGGAATATTGAGTTCTCTTTCTGTATTCAGGAGTCATTGTAATAAATTCCCTAGACCAGTCTTGTGAGAAACCAACTGATAACATCTGTTTCTTCATAAGGGCAATGTTTTCAGTAGTTAAATCAATACACATATCCCTAAATTCGGCTCTTGAAACATCATTTTTCTTAATGTTATGGATTTCTTCAACTTTTACCTCGGTAGGGAGTCCATGACAATCCCAGCCTTGAGGGAATAGTACATCATAACCTTTCTGTCTTCTGTATCTTGCATCCATATCCATATAAACCCAGTTTAAAACATGCCCTAAATGGATTTTACCTGTTGGATATGGTGGGGGAGTATCAATAATATATCTTGGTCTTGTTCCATCACCAATATATTTATAGATCTCATCGTCTTGCCATTTCTCTTGCCATAATTTCTCTTTCTTATGGTCATAATCTTTTGGTATATCTTCGGCTGCCATATTTTCACAACGAATTCTTGTATAAAAATCAAGTAAATATTAATTATAAATTTAAAAAAATTAATAATTTTTTAAAATATTCATACCACAATAAATTCTAAAAACTAAGTATATAATAATATATATTTTATTTTAAAAATAAAGTTTTTTAAGAATTTTTAAAAGCAAGAAAACTAAAAATTTTTCAATCTGATTATTTTAAAAAAATTATATTTTACAATATTATATTATTATTAATAATAGATAAATATTTAATTAATATAATTAATAAAGTACATTATTATAATTTAATAAATTAATTTTTAAAAAACTAATGGAGAAAGAGTTATGGAATTATTATGGTTTTATATTGCAATCGTATTAGCCATAAGTGATATTGTCCATGGACAACTTACTTGGAACATATTTAATGATTTCTATATCCTATTTGGAGGGATACTTCATATAAGTACTAAAAGTAATGTTAAAGCATGGCTGATTCATGAATTCTTAGAAGCGGTATTCCACTTCATTATACTGTCACTTGTATTCTTAAATATTGAAATTGGATTTTTAGCCGCATTAATACATTTAACAATAGATTTAACCCATTCCATATTTATTAGAAATATGTCAACAATTGAACACAGGGCAATGCACTTTGTAATAGAATCATTATTTTTCATAATAATCTTCGGATTCTAAATTTATTAATTAAATTTATTTAAAATTTAATATTACTAATTATTTTTTTAAAAAAAGTTTGGAGATATATAATGCCAGTTATTACATTTGAATATCAAGATTTAAAAGACTTAGGAATTGATATCGAAAAAGATAAACTTATTAACACATTACCAATGATGGGAAGCGACATTGAAGACTATAACGATAAAGAAATTAAGGTTGAATTCTTCCCAAACCGTCCGGATAATTTATCTATTGAAGGTGTTGCAAGATCACTTAAAGGTTTTTTATCAATGGAAACTGGACTTCCAAAATACGAAGTTGAACCATCAGGGGAAAAGGTCTTTATATCTAAGGAAGTGGAAAATATTAGACCTTACATTGCATTTGCAAAGATAGAAAATGTAGATTTTACAGGAAATAAAATCAAATATATCATGGATTTCCAGGAAAACCTTCACTGGGTAATTGGCCGTGACAGAAAAAAAGTTGCAATTGGTATTCATAATGCGGATGTAGTATCTGGAGACTTCCATTACATTGCAACAGAAAAGGATGAACATCCATTCATACCCCTTGAAATGGATAAAGAATATACACCTGCAGAAATCCTAGAAGAAAATGAAAAAGGTAAAAAATATGCACATCTTCTTGAAGGATTTGACAAATACCCAATGATTACAGACAATGAAGGTAAAATTTTATCCATGCCACCAATTATAAATGGAAATCTTACAAGATTGGAAGAGGATACACATACAATCATTGTAGATATAACAGGAACAGATAAAAAAGCAGTAGAACAATCATTAAACATAATTTGTTGTTCATTTGCAGAGGTTGGCGGAAAAATAAAGAGTATGGAAATGGTTTATGAGGATAAAACAATCACAACCCCCGATCTAACTCCAAGGGAAAAAACAGTGCATGTGGATTATACAAATCAACTTATTGGTGGAACTAACCTTAATGCAGAAGATGTGAAAAGGTTACTTGAGAAAGCTAGATTTGATGCTGAGATATTAAATGAAAATGAGTTAAATGTTAAGATTCCCCCATTTAGGATAGATATCTTACATGAAGTGGACATTATTGAAAATGTTGCAATACAATATTGTATTAAAAAGATCCCTAGTAAACTACCGGATATAAGCACTATTGCATATGAGCATGATTGGTTTAAAGCGGAAAAAACCATCCGTGAACTTATGGTAGGACTCGGATTTACCGAGATTATGAGTTTAATGTTAACCTCAGAGGAATCCCACTACAAAAAAATGTTACAGGAAGAAAAGGAACATGTTCAAGTTGCAAAACCAATTAGTGTTGAAGGAACAATGATAAGAACCAGTCTTCTCAATACATTACTTGAGTTTTTAGAAGATAACAAAGCCGAGGATTTACCTCAGAAAATATTTGAAATTGGAGATGTCCTATATTTAGATGATTCAACCCAGTTTAACACAAGATCCGGTAAAAAGTTAGCGGCAGCTGTATGTCATTCAAATGCTAATTTTACTGAAATTAAATCTATTATGACATCCGTCCTTTCAAATTTAGGTTATACAATGGAAATTTCCTCATCAGAAAATCCTAGTTTCATTAAGGGAAGAGTTTCAGATGTTAAAGGAAGTTCAAAAAATGGTAACATTAAAGGAGTCTTTGGTGAAATATCTCCGGAAGTAATTACAAACTTCGATTTAGAATATCCTGTAATTGCATTTGAGATTGAATTTTTAAAAGATTAATCAATCTCTTCTTTTTTTCACATTTTAATAATATTTAAAAAAAATTACTTATTTTATACTGTCTTACAAATAGAAACTTGGCCAGAATCTCATTTTTACATCAAATATAAAATCAAATACTGAACCCCTATTTTAAAAAAATATCTGAATCCATTAAGATTTTTATTGAAATAATTCAATTATCAAGATCATGATTTAAGGATTAAAATGTTATTTAAAACTTATCATAAATCTCATCTTAAATTCATAGACAATATGCACAGAACTACACAACCCAGAAACCCCAAAACTAACCTTAAACAAAAAATAAAAAACAAAAATTTTAAAAACCGTAGACAATATGCACAGAACTACACAACCCAGAAACCCCAAAACTAACCTTAAACAAAAAATAAAAAACAGTAATCCTTAAAATCAAGATTATGAAAAATAAATAAATATTTATAAAAAAATAGTGCAAATCCATAATATTTTCCTATAATAAATATATAATTTCAATAGTTTGTTTAAGAAAAATTTTCAAAAAATCATGTTTTGACTTGTAAAAACAATAAAGTTATATACAAACATAAAGTTATATTACAATGTTAAGTGCAATTCGAGTAATAAAATTTTATAAGAAACTTTCTTAAAATACTTTTTTATAAAGTTAAAGGATTATAAGACGAAATTTATTAATAAAAATTAAAATTTATTAATTATTTCATTTATTAAAAGATAAATGATTAGATAACACTAAAAAAAATAATATCTAATAGACTTTTAATTTACTCAATTCCATTTAATGATTAATTTTTAATATTTTTACAAAGAGGTTTAAAATATGAATAATAAGAAACTAATCTTTTCAGTTTTAATATTATTTGTAATTTTAACACTTGGATGTGTAAGTGCAGCACCTGATAATGGTACTAGTGACAGTTCAGTTCAAACCGTATCAGTTGATGATGCTAATGAGGTAACATCAGACAATGTAGATACTGATGTTAATTCTGCAACTAATAATACTAAAGATGTTGTATCAGATCCAAGTACTGTTCAAATTACAAAGGACATGGATAATAGTGCTATCCAAACTGCAATTGATGGCGCAAATGATGGCGACACTATAAACTTTGAGAATTCAACATACACCAATATTAATTTAGTTGTTAATAAATCACTTAACCTAATTGGTAATGGTGCAACCTTAACAGGTACTCCTGCTTCAGGTAACAGATGGAATGGTATAATGATGATCTTAAACTGTAGCAACACAAATGTCACAGGATTTAATTTCATCTGTGAAGGCGTTACAGGACCTGTAATGATGAATACTCCATCCACATTAACAGTTATAAATACAACCAATACCATTATTGAAAACAATACTGTAACTGGTGGAAGATTCGGTATTGCCATAAGCAGTAACTTCAATGCACCTAATTACGATGCGATTGTAAGAAACAATATTGCATATAATGCATTAGATGCAGGAATCCAATCCTTTGGTTCAGCACGTACATTAATTACAAACAACACTGTTATAAATTCAAGTAACCATGGTATTGATGTAAGACATGGAACTGGACCTAATTGTACTGTTGTTAACAATACCGTAATTGGTGGAAAAGAAGGTATTTATATAATGCATTCTACAGGCCATACTGTTGAAAACAACACTATTATAAACACTACAATAAGCGGTATAACTGGATATGGTGCTTCTAATACTGTATTTGATTACAACAACATTAGGGGTAGTAGAATTGGATACTTACTTGCAAGTGGATACAGTAACATCACTATCGGTAACCACAATACATATAATTTAGACTTCGTTCCTATGACCCCTACTTTCACTTACCAAATCGTAACAAGTGACAGTACACTTCCAAGTTATGGAACCTATACTGATTCCTCATATACTGCAACTGGAACCAATATACAAGCAGAAAACGTAACTAGAAGATATGGAAGTACTGAAAATAGTACATTTACTGCTAAACTCTGGCATGATGCTATTAACTACCCAATCCCAGACCAAACATTATATGTAACCATTGATGGTGTAACCTATGTAAATGTAACTGACGATAGTGGTGCTGTAAATATAGATATAAGCAATCTTACTATCGGTACACACTCCGTATATGTTTCCTACAATGGAACTGATTATAATGCATCTAACTGGACAGGTTACATCAATGTAATCGGTGAAGAAGGATACACAGTCACTGTATCTGATGTTAATATGACCTATAAAGATGGTAGTAAAGTTGTTTTAACACTTACTAAAGACGGTGTAGCTTGTGCTAATGAAACTGTAACAATAACTGTTTGCGGTAAAACCTATACAAGAATTACCGATGAAAACGGAACTGCTACATTAAATATTAATTTAAACCCTAGAACTTACACAGTTACTGGAGCTTATAAAGGAATAACTGCTCAAAGTACTGTAACTGTAAACAAAGGTACTGTAAAATACACATCTGTAACTACTAATGTTAAACGTGGAAATAATTTCAGCTTTACTGTATTAGACAGTAAAAACAAAGTTGTTTCTGGCCAAAAAGTTAAAATTACTGTTTGTGGTAAAACTTACTACAGAACTACTGATTCAAAAGGTAAAGTTTACCTTAAAATTAATTTAAACCCAAAAACATACAAGATTACCTACAGTTTAGTAAACAACAATCTTTACTCAAATGGTAAAGTTACAAAAAGTACTAACTTAGTAGTTAGAAAATAAATTATAATGGAATATTCACTTTTCTTAAGTGAATATTCTTTTACTTTTTGAAAATTAAATAGACTTATTTTAAATTAATCTTATTAAAATTAACTTAATTCAGAAAAAACAAAACCTTTTTTTATAAAAACTAAAGATTGAAGTTAATTTAAATATAAAAAAAGGGGAAAACTATTTCTTATAAAAATAAAAAATCCAACTGATTTAAACTATTAAAAAAAGGGGGATTATTTTTTTATAAAACTAAAAAATCTAATCGATTCTAACAATTTAAGACTATTTTTTACAAAAATAAAATAAAATAAAATAAAATAAAATTAATTAAACCATTAAAATTAAAAAAAGACTTTTAATAAACTACTAACTAATTTTGAAAAAAATTATAAAAATTTAAATCTTAGTTAAATTAATATAAACACTTTTAAAAAAAAAAAGAATGTCTGTTAAATATTCAACTAATTAAAATAAATTATTTATAAAAATAAGATTAATTTATTTTTAAATATTTAAATAAAAAGTAATAGTTTAAAGTAAACTAAAAAAAGCATTTAATCTAAAAATTAAATAAAAAAAAGAAAAAATAAATTTAATCAATTAAATTATAGATTTAATTTAATCGAAATCATCATCATTATTTCTACGTTTGTATCCTACAACAAACAATAATACAAGAGCAACTATTGCAGCAACAGCAAGCCATTGCCTATTTTGAGCAGCAGATCCTGCAGATGTTTTCTGAGTTGCAATTTCATATGCCTTACCATTATCAGCAGATCCGGAACTTGATGAGGAACTACCTGCACCATTATCTCCAGATTGTCCGCTACCACCATTAGATACACCGGAACTTTCACCAGACATGATTCCTGTACCATTTAAATTGGAATTAGTTCCGGAACCAGAACCTTGTCCAGTTCCTGAACCGGTACCTGTTTGATTACTAGTACTTGTACCTTGATTATTTGAATTTGATGGATTATTAGAATTATTAGGATTATTAAGATTAGTGTTTGATGGGTCGTCTTTTTTGGTATCTGTTGAATCAGTGTTTTCACTTGATTTTTTAACAGTTACAGTAGTAGTACTAGAACCTGACTTAACAGTAATCTGTGAACCGTCATCTACATCAGCATCAATTACAGCTTTACCGTCTACATATGATGCCTTACCATAACTTTGACCATTGATTGAAACATCATCCATATCAAAGTCACCTGCAGTAACAACATTACCATTATCATCATATAACAAACCATAAACTTGATTACCTTTTTTAGAAAATCCTAATGACAGATGTTTGATTTTCTCCCAATTTAACTCACCACCCATTAACATTGGACAAAGGTGAGCCTTAGCTTGTTCTCCATCATTGGTAATATAATAATTTGCACCTAATGTAAATACTGGTTGGGTCATTGTGTTTTTAGCATCAAATTGAGAATTAAATCCTATTGTATTATACCCAATATATATCCTAATTCCCGCAGATTTATAATCATCACCAAATAGAATACCATTACCAGTATTTCCAGATCCATCATCATAAACTGAGGAATACTTTGCTCCAGTAATAGTATTTTCACGTATAACATCATTATGAGAGCGTGAATTGATGAGAATGTTATTTGCATTATCTTGAATATGATTATGAATGAAGTTACAGTTAGATGTACTTCCCTCCATATCTAAACCCGCTCTACCATTAGAAAGCAAATCATTATAAGTTAAGTTTAATTTATCAGCATTATGAATGTATACTCCATCTCTTGTATTTTTACTAATATTATTATTTTTAACAATAGTGTCTTTGGTATCATATAGATCAAGACCATTTCTTCCGGAATTCATAATTTTATTACCTGTTAAATTAGATCCAATAGAATTCTTAATCAATACTCCACCTTCCCTTCCACCATTGATAGTGTTATTCTGAATATTAACATTATTAGCGCCATTTACTATTATCTGATAATCAGCATTACCATTTAATGTAAAACCTCTAAGCAAACATCCAGAGCTACTATTGATAAAATAAAATCCGAAACTATTTCCCAAACCTAAAGATTTAGCTTTAGTTGATAGTTGACTATTAGTATTTAATACACTATTGGAATCACTTATAATGTTCAATTTCTTATCAACAACTACTGAGAAATTATTATACGTTTTACTGGTGAAATTAATTGTATCACCACTTTTAGCCCCATCAAAGACCTTTTGTATTTCCTCGGTATTTAAACTAGAATTAACATTATAAGTATTTGAGGAAGAACTTAATTTTACCTCGGTTGAATTTGTATTATCTGTTGCAGATACAGATGTAATTAAAGCAAAACACAAAATAATTATCAATATGAAAAAGATTACTTTTCCATGCTGATAATTTTTTGTGGATTTTTCTTTAGTTAAATCCATATAAATCAACATCAATATTTTAATTAAAATTCTTCATAATTAATTTAAAATTAAATTTACATATTAAAATAAAAATAAACTAACGATATTTAAATATTAATTATTAAACATGAATTTAAATTATATAATTAAAAAATAATATGTTTAAACATTAATTAAATAAATATAACTTAATTTAAAGCCAAATTAAATAAATAAACCATTTTTAAATTAATTAGCTAAAATCAAATTTTAATTAATATTTTATTATATGTAACAAACAATATATAAATCTTATTTTAAAAAATTAACAAAGTTATAATTTAATTTGAACAAAGATTTGATAATTTAATTATAAAATAAAATGATTTTTATAAAAAAAATTAAACATAGTATAATATTTAAAACAAAAGGAAAATAAAACCATATACATGAAATGTTAAACGAGAATATGATATTCAAACAAATATAAGTTATGAAATGAAAAACCAATGAAAAATGCTAGATAAACGAATTTAATAGTAAAATATTTAATTAAAACAATAAATAAACATAAATCATATTTAAAAACGTGTTTAATAATAAACTATAAAATTAAAGATAGAACAAACACCAATAAAAAAACAATGAAAATAATGGAGATTAAATAAATATTAGAAATTTAAAATAGATTCAAATATAAATCAAATACCTAAATAACATAAGATATAACTATAAAACAAAGAAACCAATATTAAAAGATACAAAAAAGATAAAATAAAAATAAAAAACTAGTTAAAATAGAAATAAATAAAAATAATGACTATAATACCTTCCTTAGATATTTCTGGGTATGTGGACATGCAGCAATGCATCTGCCACATATGGTATCCTCTCTTCCAAGAACTTCCCTACATTGTTTTTTAGCTGCTTCCATACATTTCTCATAATCAAAGAAATCTTCCCTTTTAAGTCGCGGACTCCAAGTAATTCCAGAAACTGCGCCGCCAGGACATATATTTCTACATTCAGTACACATACCGCATAGTGAAGCTGTAACTGGATGTGCATACTCCAAAGGAGCATCAGTTAAAACAGTTGATAAACGTAAAGCAGAACCAAACTCGTTTGTTATAAATGCATCACATTTACCAATCCACCCCAGACCTGCTTTTGTCCCTACAGTTTTATGGGGTATAGTATTATCACAACCATTATTAAAAATAAAATCGTTACATGTTCTATCAAAGGTTTGAGCATAAGCATTATAATTTTTAGATTTAAGAAAAGCCTCCACATCCTTACCTATTGAATCCAACTCATCATTTATCTTAGAATAATGATTATAATACTCAAGTGAAGGTCCATCCAAAAGAGTTTTAACAATATTGGCATCAAGATTAATTAAAAAACAAATACCTGACTTAACCTTAAAACCCAAATCCTCACCATTAATATTACTTACACCCATGTCATTTAAATCTGCAAAACCCACCTGTTTTGCACCTTTAGATAGAATAAATTTCTTTAGATCATTAGAAAGAGACATAAAAAACTAACCCTTTATTACATTATAAAATCATTAAAAAACAATTATTTTTTTAAATTAATTAGAAATATTTTGTATTTTCTAAAATTTAAATCTTTACAATAAACAAATAATTAAAATAAAGGCTAATCCCCCATTATAGTTAAATCAACTTGACGTCTAGAACGAGGACCATCAAGTTCAATGAAGAAAACAGATTGCCATCTTCCTAAATCCAAACTACCTTCATATATTGGAATTATTTCTGATGGACCTAAGAATAGGGATCTTAAATGTGAACCTGCATTGTGATCTATCATATCATGACTATACCTATTTCCATCAGGAATTAAATCATATAGGATATTAAAAATATCTGTTTGAAGGCCCTTCTCATTCTCATTAATTATTATTGCAGAGGTAGTATGTTTTGTAAAAACATTAATGATTCCTGAATAAATCTGTGATTTTTTAATCTTTTCATTAATATATGGCGTAATATCAACTATTTGAAATCGATTAATCGAATTTATGTATAATCTATCTTTTACAATCATAATAACACCTCATAATCCATGATATTAATAATATAAATTAATCTCTATTAAAAATCATATAAAATTTTTATGAATATTATAAAATTATTAGATTATTGGAAAAAACTAGTAAATAACTACTTAGATTAAAAAACAGAACAAAAAACAATCAATCAAAATAAAAAAAACAAAACACACCAAAATTAAAAAAACAGAACAAAAAACAATCAATCAAAATAAAAAAAACAAAACACACCAAAATTAAAAAAACAGAA
>Ga0256406_1001031_pt1 | contig 46568 bp, 31 predicted proteins | sample RumenRJG_03DNA_FD_185986 | JGI IMG/M metagenome (GOLD analysis project Ga0256406, IMG submission 185986) | Bovine rumen microbial communities from Lethbridge, Alberta, Canada - RJG_03 | ecosystem: Host-associated > Mammals > Digestive system > Stomach > Rumen | place: Canada: Alberta | collected... | reverse complement strand
CCTCAAAGCTTAGGATGCGCAGCTTGTGGGAGTCCTCGATGTCCATTATTTCATAGCAGATGTCGTCAGCGGCTTCCATGAGGTAGACGAGGGGGTGGCGCACATATGCCAGAGGTTCTCCGTCTTTCGACTTCTTGATAATACCCAACTCTTTTGCTATCTTCTCATAGAGCGGTGCTTCAGACTCGAAGAATCCGAATTTGCCATATTCGCCAGCCAAACTGCTGGCCCGCGGATATTTCACTACCGAAGCCAGTGTGGAGTAGGTCATGACGAAACCTCCGGGTCGCCGTCCCACAAACTGATGGGCGAGGAGACGGAAAGCGTTGGCGTTGCCCTCGAAATGGGTGATATCGTCCCAAAAAGCCGGGGATACGCGCTTGCGAAGGAAGTTGCCGTTGTCTTCAGTAAAGAAAGTCTGGATAGCTTTCTCTCCGGAGTGTCCAAAGGGCGGGTTGCCCATATCGTGAGCCAGGCCCGCTGTCTGCACTATCGTGCCAATCTCTTCGAAGAGGGTACCTTTCAGTTCCGGGTGTTTGACGACGAGCCTTCTGGCCACATCGTCGCCGAGGCTCTTTCCCAAAGAGGAGACTTCTAAGGAATGCGTGAGACGGTTATGCACAAAGACGCTGCCTGGCAGCGGGAAAACCTGCGTCTTGTTCTGAAGGCGGCGGAAGGGTGCTGAGTAGATGAGCCGGTCGCCGTCGCGCTTGAATTCCGAGCGGTCGTCGTGACGTTCCGGATGACGGGCCTCCTGACCGAGGCGCTTATTGGAGATGAGTTGTTGCCAGCGCATAGTTAATTATTTTCTTCAAATTCTTGATAAAGGGCTACGGGACCATAATGCCAGAACTTAGTATCCTCGTCTTCTAGCCTCTTGTAGGTTAGAGAGCCATAGAACAATTTCATTGCGTCCTTGACGGGGATGTGGTGTTGCTGAGCGTATATTTTTGCAACAGCCAATATCTTTCCAGGAAGCAATAAATAAAGATTATTTTGATTTATCTCTGTCATTTTTTGTGTATGCAGCACATCATAGTTTTTCTCAAGGTAATCAATGACACCTTCTTTAGCAAAAAGATCTGCCACCTTGGAACCTTTCATTTCGTGGGTCGTCTTATATTGTTCAATGCAGAACGAGACGAAATATAATATTTTATCTTCTTCTGTCATAATCCCTTTTTATTCGCAAAAATAGCTTTTTTCTCTTTTGCCTCCAAAAAATCGGGCAATAATTTTGTGTGAACAGCGAAACTTTCGTATTTCTGCAGCGTATCCCACACTATTTGGAATCTCGTATTAATGCGACTCCGGTTACTTCTATTTGGTTCACCATAATTGGTCAGCAATTCTTGCCTTGTATTCGCTACATTTTGCCATGATTTTGAAAGTGTTTTGTTGTTGTGCAGTTATGGCAAAAAATAATTGATTACCAGATATTTACGATTTCTATTCCGTGAGTTGGCCGATTTCTATTCCGTGAGTTGGCCGATTTTCATTCCGTGAGTTGGCCGTTTTTTATTCCGTGAGTTGGCCGATTTTCATTCCGTGAGTTGGCCGTTCCTGTTTTAGAACGGCCAAAGGAGAGGGAGGACAAAGGTCATCACGACGCCGATGATGATCTGCAGGGGCAGGCCGACACGGACATAGTCCATGAAAGTGTAGTGGCCAGCCTTCATCACTAAGGCGTTGGGCGGTGTGGAGAAGGGTGAGGCGAAGCACATGCTTGCACCGAGCGTCACAGCCATCAGAAACGAATATGGACTCACACCGGTCTGCTGGGCTGCCACCATTGCGATGGGTGCCATGAGAACGGCGGTGGCGGTGTTGCTGATAAACATCGTCATGATGGATGTCGTGAAGTAGATGCCGGCAAGCAGGGCATAAGGGCTCAGATTGCCTAAGGTGCTCACGAGGGATGCCGACACCATCGTCGACACGCCTGTTTTTTCCAATGCCGTGGACATGGGCATCATAGCGGCGATGAGCACAATGCTCTCCCAGTTGATGGTGTTGTAGGCATCCTCCACCTTTCGGAAACAGCCGGTGAGGACGGTGAGCAGGGCGGCTATCATCACGGCCGTGACGGGAGCGGACCAACCGGTCACCATCAGCAGAATCATCAGCAGCATGATGACGGCAGCGGTTGAGCCTTTATAGTCGAGGGTCGCCTTTGTGATGGTCTTGTCAGGGTGACCGAGGACCACCCAGTTTCTGTTCTCGCTGTTCAGCGACAGCAGGTCGTCCCACTGCGCCTGGACAAGCAGCACGTCGCCACCGCTCAGACGACGGTCGCCGAGGTCGTCGTAGATATATTCCTCACCCCGTCGGATACCAAGGACGTTCACCCGGTTCTTCTCGCGAAGTTTGGAGTCGCGGATTCTCGTGTTGGTGAGTTTGGAAGAAGGCAGCACGACAATCTCCGCAAGGCCGATGTCGTAGAAGTCGAGGGAAGCACCTTTCTCGCGTTGCAGCCCGTATTCCGACGCCATCTTCTTCATGCCTTCGCGGTTGCCGACAAGGTAGAGAATGTCGCCACGCTCTATCACGCTGTCGCCCGAGACGATGCTCTGGTTGACATCGCGCACCATGCCCAACGCCTTGCGCTTTTCGTTGCGAATCTCCAATATGGTGACACCGAACCGGTTCTTCACGTCAAGGTCTATGACTTTCTTGTCAATGATACCGCTCTTGGCCGGTACACGGTAGCGGTAGAGATTGTCGTTGAGCTGATATTCCTCCACGAGGTCGTCGAGCGACTTCCCCGACGATTTTCTACTCTTGTTTTTCTGCTTCTTGATGAGCGTCTTACTCATGGGCAACAGAAAGAGTATACCGATGGCAATGATGATGATGCCCACGGGCAGGAAAGAGAAGAAAGCCAGTCCTTGGTATCCATGTTTCTCCAGCTCCTCGCTGATAACAAGGTTGGGCGGAGTACCGATGAGCGTGAGCATGCCTCCGAGACTTCCAGCAAAAGCCAGCGGCATAAGGAGCCTTGAGCTGCTGAAGCCACCCTGGGCTGCCATGCTGACGATGATGGGCATCATCAGGGCTACAGTACCTGTATTGCTGACAAAAGCGCCGATAGCTGACGTTGTGAGCATGACGAGCAGAAAAGCCTTCGTCTCATCGCCTTTCGCCATGCCCATCATGCGATCACCGGCGGCTCGGGCCAGACCCGTCTGAAGGATAGCGCCACCGACGACGAAAAGCCCCACCATCATGATGACGACGGAGGAGGAAAAGCCCGACAAGGCCTCCGTCGGTGTGAGGATGCCGGACAGAATGAGTACTACGAGAGCCGACAAGGCTACTATATCACTTCTCACCCGACCCCAGATGAACAGGGCGATGGTGAACGCAAGCACGATGAGGGTTATAGTCATATCTGCAAAAATACGGCTTTCCGGCCGTATCCCCAAGAATATTGTGAATCTTTTCAGAGGTATAACAAATGTTTTGGATTTTGCCTGATTACTTACATTTTAGTACAAAAGCAAAGAAAACCGGTGAATATCTGCAAAGAAAGGGCTGTAGGTGGAAATAATATTGTAACTTTGTACGCTATAAACAAACGACTTTTTTACTGAGTAGGAGAGATGACATACTTTTTTTCGGCTGACGGCTGGCTCAACACCGTTGTCACAAGTATCAACAACGTGTTGTGGACTTACATTCTTGTAGCCTTGCTCATAGGCTGCGCCGTGCTTTTCACTATCAAGACGCGTGGTGTACAGTTCCGCATGATAGGCGAGATGATCCGCCTCTTGGGCGACTCCACGAAGAAGACCCACGAGAAGCACGTCTCCTCTTTTGAGGCTTTCGCCGTCTCCATCGCCTCGCGCGTGGGAACGGGTAATCTCGCCGGAGTGGCCACCGCCATTGCCGTGGGTGGCCCGGGAGCCGTGTTCTGGATGTGGGTTATCGCTCTCTTAGGCTCTGCCACAGCTTTCGTGGAGTCTACGTTGGCACAGCTTTATAAGCGCAAGACGGAAGGAAGCTATATCGGTGGTCCGGCCTACTACATGATGTTCGGCCTTCACAAGCCATGGATGGCACGACTCTATGCCGTGCTCATCACCGTGACGTTCTGTATGGCTTATATCTCCATCCAGAGCAACACCATCTGTGGAGCCATGCAGCAGGCCTTTGGCATCGAGCCCTGGCTGATGGGCGTCATCCTCGTCGTCCTCTCCACGCTGTGCGTCTTTGGCGGCATCAACCGTATTGCCCGCGTCAGCAGCATCTTCGTCCCCGTCATGGCCGTGCTCTATGTCGTGTTAGCCATCGTCATCATAGTCATCAATATCCGCCTTGTCCCCAGCATGTTTGTCATCATCTTTGAGCATGCCTTTGGCTTCCGGCAGTTTGCCGGCGGCACCTTTGGCGCCATGATGATGACCGGCATCAAGCGTGGCCTCTTCTCCAACGAAGCCGGTGAGGGCTCGGCGGCTTGCGCGGCGAGCATCGCCGATGTCAGCCATCCTGTCAAGCAGGGACTTGTCCAAGCCTTGAGCGTCTTCACCGACACCCTGCTCATCTGTAGTTGCACGGCGTTTATCATCCTTCTCAGTGGCGTCTATACCGACAGCAGTCTCAATGGCATCCAGCTCACGCAGAGCGCTTTGCAGGGAGAGATAGGGTTGGCAGGTCCCACCTTCATCGCCATCGCTATCTTCATGTTCGCTTTCTCTTCCATCATCGGCAACTACACCTATGGCGAGATGAATGTGAAGTTTCTGACGTCGAAGCGTCGTTGGCTCGTCTTTGTCCGGGTGATGAACGGCATTGTCATGGTGATGTTTGGTGCCCTGGCAAGTCTCGATTTGGTATGGAGCCTTGGCGACCTGTTCATGGGCTGTATCACTATATGCAACCTCTTTGCCATTGTCAAGCTCCATCCGCAGGCCGTCTTTCTGCTTCGGGACTACGTTCGTCAGAAGCGGTCGGGCGTGAAGAGCCCTACTTTCGATAAGAGCAAGATGCCGGAGGTTGCTGACGAATTATCCGCCTGGTAAGCTGATTCGTGGCAAATGCCACAGACTTCGCTGGCAAATGCCACGGATATCATTGGCAAATGCCACGGATGTCGCTGGCAAATGCCACGGATGTCGCTGGCAAATGCCGTGGATGATGATAACCCCCGCCCCTACGGTCACACCGGAAATACCATTGGGCTGTACGGGTGGATTTCTTTTTCGCCTAATTTAGCTAAATAGTGTTTTATTATTGCGCATTGTGAGCGAAAAGCAGTAATTTTGCACTATTATGGTGAAAGTCAAAGTTGTAAATGCCGGAAACCAGCCGTTGCCGGCTTATGCCACAAGTCAGAGTGCAGGCATGGACCTCCGTGCCGATATTCAGGAAGCCATCACGCTCAGCCCTATGGACCGCCAGTTGGTTCCCACGGGTTTGCGCATCGCCTTGCCCGCCGGCTTTGAGGCTCAGGTGCGCCCTCGCAGTGGTCTGGCCTTGAAGCACGGCGTCACCGTCCTCAACTCTCCCGGTACCATCGACGCCGACTATCGCGGGGAGCTGAAGGTGTTGCTCGTCAACCTCTCCCGCGAGGACTTCGTCATCAATCCCGGTGAGCGTATCGCCCAGCTCGTCATTGCACGCCATGAGGTGGCGCAATGGGAGACAGTGGAGAAACTTGACGAGACAGAACGTGGCGAGGGTGGCTATGGACATACTGGCGTCAAATAGTATTTAGACAATGGCGTCAAATAGCATTTAGACAATAATGAGAAAGCAATTTTTATATATTCTGGCCGTTGCTGCTGTCTTCGGCTTCACTGCCGTTGAGGCTTCTTACCGTTCGTCTTCAGCCGACAGTGCAGCTACTGACAGTGCTGCTTATGTGCGTGACAGCCTCTTTGGAGAGAAATTTCTCACTGCCATGCAGCTGCGCCAGGCCGGCAAGGCCGACTCGGCGCTCATGTACATAGACTCCTGCCTCACGATGAATCCCAATTCGGCAGTGGCACATTTCATGCGCGCCGAATACTATTCCGACAACAACAAAGACTCGCTGGCCCTGCAGGATTTTGAGGCTGCGGCAAAGCTGGAACCGTCAAACAGCACTTACCAGGAGCGTGTGGCACAGAGCTATATCGGTATTGGCAACTACGCCAAGGCCACAGAGGCTTATGAGAAGCTCTTTGCCAACCACCGTGACCGCGACGACGTGTTGGGTGTTCTCATCCAGCTCTATCGCCAGCAGCGCCGTTACGACCGCATGCTGGATGCTATCGAGAAGTTGGAGCAGATAGACGGTGAGAGCGACCAGCTCTCGATGATGAAGATGAACGCCTACGAGCTCTCGGGTGATGAGAAGGGTGCGTACAATACCCTCAAGGGTGTGGCCGACAGCCATCCTAATGATGCCAATTTCAAGCTCATGCTCGGCAACTGGCTGATGCAGCACAAGCGCACCGGTGAGGCTTACGATATCTATCAGTCGGTGCTGAAGACGGAGCCTGACAATGCCATGGCACAGAGCGCTATGTACGACTACTACAACGCCACCGACCAGGACTCTTTGGCCGAGGACATGATGAACAGAATCTTGCTCGGCAAAGAGACGCCAGCCCAGACGCGTATACAGTTTCTCAGCAATGCCATACAGCATAATGAGGCCGTCGACGGCGACTCCACGATCATCATCAACCTTATTGACAGGATACAGCAGATCGTGCCCCGTGACTCTATGGTAGCTCAGGTCAAGGCTGCTTATTATACGCTGAAGAAGTTGCCGACCGCAAAAGTCGACAGCGCGCTGATGCAGCTCCTCGACCTGCAGCCCGATAATGCGGGAGCCAGAGTGCAACTCATACAGGACAAGTGGAGCTCACAAAACTGGGCCGAGATAGCCAAACTCAGCGAACCAGGCATGCTCTACAACCCCAACGAGATGGCGTTCTATTTCTTCACCGGGCTGTCACGCTATTATCTTAAAGACGACGACGGGGCTCTCGACGCTCTGAAGCGCGGCACGTCGGTCATCAACGACCAGTCGAATCCAGACCTCGTCTCCGACCTCTATTCCATTATGGGCGAGATATACCAGAGCAAGAATCAGATGGGCGAGGCTTTTGCAGCCTTCGACAGTTGTTTGCAGTATAAGCCTGACAATGTTCCCACGCTCAACAACTATGCCTATTTCCTCAGCCTTGAAGGCAAGGACTTGGACAAGGCCGAGCGGATGAGTGCCAAGGCCATCGCTGCCGAGCCGAAGAATGCCACTTACCTCGACACCTATGCCTGGGTGCTCTACCGTATGGGTCGTTATGCTGACGCTAAGATATATATCGATCAGACGCTGAAGTTCAGTACTGACTCCACAAGTGATGGCACGCTCTATGTCCACGCTGCCGAAATCTATGCTGCCTTGGGCGATTATCGGTCCGCGGTCGGCTTCTGTCAGCAGGCTGTCAGCCATGGGGGCGATGCCAAGGCCATGGAGAGAAAGATAAAGGAATACCGTAAGAAGATAAAATAATGAGAAAGATACAGTTAGCCATTTTCTGCCTGCCTCTGCTCCTGGGCGCTTGTGGCACCAAGAAGGCAGCTATGCAGGACAATGCTGTAACCAAGGAGATACAGACCCTCCAGCAGGGAGCCAAGACAGCTACCGGGACGGACAGCCATAGCAGTTTTGCCCTCGCTCAGAAGGTCAACGACACTAAAGTTGTTGCCGACAATATCGTCGCCGATATGACTTTCTCTGCCACGATGGGCAGCAAGGATGTCTCGGTTCCGGGCAGCCTCCACATGCGTCGCGGCAAGATGATACGCTTGCAGCTCTTTGTGCCTATACTCCATACCGAGGTGGGACGCTTGGAGTTCACACCCGACTATGTCCTCGTCGTTGACCGACTCCATAAGCAGTATATCAAGGAAGACTACACCAAACTCGACTTCCTCCGTGCCAATGGTCTCAACTTCTACTCTCTCCAGGCGCTGTTCTGGAATCAGCTCTTTCTGCCTGGTGAGACCTCTGTCTCCGAGACGGACTTGTCGAAGTTCAAGGCCGCTTTGGCTGGGGCTGTGATTAACGTTGCCCTCACACGTGGCGACATTGCCTACTCCTGGAAGGCCAACAGCACGTCGGGACTTATCAGTGATGCCGCTGCCAAATATTCGTCGGCAGCCCATGGCAACTCCTCGCTGACGTGGAAGTACGCTAACTTCAAGAGCGTAGGGGCAAAGATGTTTCCCGCTTATCAGGAGTTCACGTTCAATACCACAGCCACGAAGAGCGCCAAGAGTGTGAAGGTGGTCCTAGATATGGATGGCATCGACACCTCGTCGAAATGGAGCCTCGACACACAGCTGTCGGATAAATATAAGAAGGTGGAGGCGACTGATGTCTTTGGGAAATTATTTAATATGTAAATGAAGCGGATAATCTATATATTAATGATGTTGGCACTTGTGCTGCCTTCTACTGCTCAGACGCGGAAGAAGTCTGTACGTAAGACGACACGCAGTGCCCAGACCAGCAAGCGGAAAGCCCGTAATGCGAAGAGCTCTAAGAAGAATACGACGACCTACACCAATGCCTCCATCAGGAAGTTGCAGAACCAGCGCGCCGCTGTTCAGCGGAAGATTCGGGAGCAGGAGAAGGCCCTCAAGGAGAATAAAGCGGAGGTCAGCAAGAAACTCAATGAGTTGCTGCTTATCAATGGCGAGATAGACAACAACCAGAAGAACATTGCTGGTATTGAGAAGGATATCAATCATATCAATGGCAACATTGGTATTCTGAAGTCGCAGCTCAAGACGCTCAACCAGCAGCTTCGGGATAGACAGGCTAAATATATCAAGTCGATGCGCTACATGGCGCGCCACCGCTCGGTGCAGGACAAGCTGATGTTCATCTTCTCAGCCAAGAACTTCTATCAGATGTACCGTCGCCTGCGCTTCGTGAGGGAGTATGCCCAGTATCAGAAAGCGCAGGGCGAGGCTGTGAAGGCTAAACAGGCACAGGTCAACAACAAGCACCGACAGTTGCAGCATGTCAAAGGGCAGAAGAACAACCTTCTCTATAAAGGCAAGCAGGAACATGTCAAGTTAGAGGCTAATAAGAGCCAGCAACAGGAGATAGTCAACGGCTTACAGAAGCAGCAGAAGACCATCCAGTCCATTATCGCTGACCAGCGTAAGAAAGACGCTGCTCTTAATGCTGAGATTGACCGTCAGGTTGAGATAGAGGTTGCCAAGGTGCGTGCCCGTGCTGAGGCCGAGGCTCGCCGCCAGGCTGCTGCTGCCGCTGCTGCCAAAGCTCGCCGCGAGGCAGAGATTGCCCGTAAGAAAGCCGCCGCTGAGGCCGCTGCCCGTGAGAATGCCCGCCGTATCGCTGAGGCGAAAGCCCGTGAGGCTGCTGCTGAGGCTGCCGCTAAGAAGGCTGCTGCCGCTGCCGAGGCTGCCCGTAAGGCTCGTGAGCAGGCTGCTGCCGAGGCCCGTAGGAAGGCTGAGGCACAGATTGCCGCTGCCAAGAAACAAGCCGATGAGGCTGCCGCTGCTGAGGCCAAGCGTCGTGCTGAGGCGGCTGCCGCTGCTGAGACGGCTCGTGCTGAGGCGGCTGCTAAGGCTGCCGCAGCGCAGAAGGCTGCTGCTGAGCAGGCGGCGCGCGAGGCTGAGGCCGCACGTGTCGCTGCCGAGCGGAAGCAGGCGGCTGATGCGGAAAGAGCGAAGAAAGAGATAGCTGATGCCCAGAAGAATGCGCAGGAGGTACAGCGCTTCTCCTCAGTGGACAGAATGATGAATAATGGCTTCGAAGCCAATAGGGGCCGCCTGCCGATGCCTATTACTGGCGGCTACCGCATCGTGAGCCATTTCGGACAATATAATGTTGCCGGACTGAAAGGGGTGACCCTCGACAACAAGGGTATCAATATCATGGGCGGCAACGGCTGCCAAGCCCGTGCCATCTACGATGGTGAGGTCAGCGCCGTGCTCTCCTATGCTGGCAGTGTCGTCGTCATGCTACGCCATGGCGCCTACATCTCTGTCTATGCCAACCTCCGCTCTGCCTGCGTGAGCCGTGGACAGCATGTCTCCACCCGACAGATTCTTGGCACGGTGGGATCTGACCATATCCTACAGTTCCAGCTGCGTAAGGAGCGGGCCAAGCTGAACCCGGAAGCCTGGCTCGGGAGATAGTGTCAGCTCAACAGCTGATAGTTGTGCTGTCAAGGAGTTCTTGATAAGTCTCGAAGGCATGGCGCATCTCGTCGATCCTGATAAACTCATCGGCGGAATGTGACCGTGCCGATTCTCCGGGGCCGAGCTTGAACGACGGGAAGGACATCAGCGCCTGGTCTGAGAGCGTGGGCGAACCGTAAGGCGTCATACCCATGCTGACACATTTCTTTATAAGGGGGTGCTCAGGGGCGATATGTGAGGAATGCAGACGGAAGGAATGGGCATGAACCTCACTCTTGAGATGCTCCTTGACAAACTCGTAGACCTCCTCATTGGTATAGTACTCATTGGTACGGATGTCTACAAGCATCGTGCAGGTGTCAGGAATGACATTGTGCTGTGTGCCGGCGTTGATGACCGTCAGGGTCATCTTCGTAGGGCCAAGGAATGGACTCACCTTCTGAAACTTATAGTCCCTTATCCATTTCATATCGTCGAGGGCCTCGTAGATGGCGTTCACGCCTTCGTTGCGAGCGGCGTGCCCGCTCTTGCCATGGGCGATGACATCGAGGACCATGAGTCCTTTCTCTGCAATGGCAGGCTGCATACCGGTTGGCTCACCGACAATGGCCACGTCAATCTTTGGCAAGAGTGGCAGCACGCGCGAGATGCCGTCTTTGCCTGAGACCTCTTCCTCAGCAGAAGCCAAATAGATGAGGTTGTAAGGCTGGGGGCGCAGCGTCAGCCAGCGGAAAGCCTGCAACAGTGTTGTCAGACCGCCGCCGCAGTCGTTGCTGCCTAAGCCATAGAGGCATCCGTCTTCAAGGGTCGGTGCAAAAGGGTCACGGGTGTAGGAAGCCGCTGGCTTCACCGTGTCGATATGGGCATTGAGAAGTAAGGTGGGCTTGTTAGCGTCCCAGTCGGGAGAGAGCACCCAGAGATTGTTGGCTTCACGCCGTGGCGCAAGGCCGTAGCTTTCCATCTGCTGCTGCATGATGTCGGCAGCGGCCTTTTCATTCCGGCTGATGGAAGGAGTAGAGATGAGGTGCTGCAGAAGTTCCACAGCGTCGTTAAGATAGTCTTGTTGTCGCATAGTCTTAGTGATTATGCACAAAATTACATTTTTTTCCGCATAACGCTTTCCGACTTTTCACTTTTTTATTATCTTTGCAGAAATAAAAACCTACGCATATGCAGAACAGGTCACATCTCTCCGTACTCATCCACTCCCAGGCAAAGAAGTACGGTTCGCGTACAGCCCTCTTACGTCAGGACTTTGGCGGAACAGAATGGAAGAAGGTCTCTTGGACAGAATTCTCGGACAATGTCAAGAAAGTCAGCAATGCTCTCTTGAGTCTCGGCCTACAGCCTCAGGACAAGATAGCGGTGTTCTCACAGAATTGTGCTGAGTATCTCTATACCAACTTCGGTGCTTACGGCATCCGTGTGGTCACAATACCTTTCTATGCCACTACGTCGAGCCAGCAGGTGCAGTATATGATTAACGACGCTAAGGTGCGTCTCGTCTTCTGTGGCGAGCAGGAACAGTATGACAAGACCCATCGCGTGCAAGCGTTGTCGCCATCCTTAGAGCGTATCGTCGTCTTCGACCGCCATGTGCGGTTGAGCATGCACGACCCCAAGGCCATGTATTTCGACGACTTCCTCAAGCTCGGTGAGGGTCTTCCCCATGAGAAGGAAGTGGAGGAACGCTGGCAGCAGGCTAATGAAGACGACTTGTGCGACATCCTTTACACGAGTGGCACCACGGGTGACAGCAAGGGTGTGATGCTGAGCTACAAGCAGTATGCGGCAGCCTTGAAGGCTAATGACAACTGTGTTCCTGTCGGTGAGAACGACCGTGTCATCGACTTCCTGCCTTTTACGCACATCTTTGAGCGTGGCTGGGCTTATCTGGCGCTCTCTGAGGGTGCGCTGCTGATTGTCAACACCGACCCGCATAAGATACAGCAGTCGATGAAGGAGACGCGCCCAACCTCTATGTCGAGTGTGCCGCGCTTCTGGGAAAAAGTGTATCAGGCTGTCAAGGCAAAGATAGATCGGTCGAGTGCTGTAGAGCAGAAACTCTTCTATAAGGCCTGGGCCATAGGTAAGAAATACAATATCGACTACCTCTCCAAGGGCAAACGCCCACCACTGACTTTGTCGTTGGAGTATAAGCTCGCCGACAAGGTGGTGTTGAGCCGTGTAAGGGAGCAGCTTGGACTTGACCATCCCAATATCTTCCCGACAGCCGGCGCATATGTCTCGCCGGAAGTAGAGGAGTTTGTCCATTCCATCGGTATCTGCATGATAGTGGGCTATGGTCTCACGGAGAGCCTCGCCACGGTCTCTTGTGACCACAAGGGCAAGCCTTTCACCATCGGTTCGGTAGGCCGGCCAATCACAGGCGTCGATGTTAAGATTGGTGACAACAACGAGATTCTCCTGAAAGGTCCCACGATAACAAAAGGCTACTACAACCGTCCGGCACTCAATGCCCAGACCTTCACCGAGGACGGATATTTCCATACGGGTGACGCCGGATACCTGAAGGACGGCGAGTTGTTCCTCACAGAGCGTATCAAAGACCTCTTCAAGACCAGCAATGGCAAGTATATAGCCCCGCAGATGGTGGAGTCGATGCTCCTCGTTGATAAGTTCGTCGACCAGGTGGCCGTCATCGCCGACCAGCGCAAGTTTGTCTCCGCCCTCGTGGTACCAGAGTATAGTGTTCTTGAGGCATGGGCTAAGGAACACGGCATCGCTTTTGCTGACAGGGAAGAGCTCTGCAAGAATAAAGAGGTGAGGGCAATGATGGCTGAGCGTATTGAGACCTTGCAGCAGAGCCTGGCTCACTATGAGCAGATCAAGCGCTTCACGCTCCTGCCACACCACTTCTCTATGAAGAACGGTGAGATGACCGACACGCTGAAGATGCGGCGCCCGGTAATCTACAAGAATTATAAGGACATCATCGACAAGATGTATGAGAATACGCAGTCGGATGGTGTGATAACGAAATAAACAATGATAACAGCAGACCAACTGAAAGATGTGTTGGACCGTACAGACAAGCTCCATCACTATCTGAATATTGACCAAAAGAAAGTAGAGTTTGAGGAAGAGCAGCTCCGCACCCAGGCTCCTGATTTCTGGGATGACCCCAAGCGGGCCCAGGAACAGATGAAGAAGGTGAAAGGCATTGAGAAATGGCTCACCGGATATAAGGAGTGCCGGCAGTATGCCGACGAGCTGCAGCTCGCCTTCGAGTATTATAAGGAAGACCTTGTCACCAAAGAGGAGGTCGATGCTGACTACGACAAGGCTGTCAAGGCTATTGAGGACCTGGAGCTGAAGAATATGCTGCGCCAGGAGGAAGACTCGATGGATGCAGTTCTGAAGATTAACGCCGGCGCCGGTGGCACCGAGGCCCAGGACTGGGCGCAGATGCTGATGCGTATGTACATGCGCTGGTGCGATGCCCATGGCTATAAGACAACCATCACCGACCTGCAGCCCGGTGAGGAAGTGGGCGTGAAGAGCATGACGATGACCATTGAGGGCGGCGAATATGCTTACGGATTCCTGAAGAGCGAGAATGGTGTCCACCGTCTCGTACGTGTCTCACCATATAATGCCCAGGGCAAGCGTATGACGAGTTTCGCCAGCGTCTTCGTGACACCGCTCGTCGACGACACCATCGAGGTCTATGTAGATCCCGCCAAAGTCAGCTGGGATACCTTCCGGTCCAGTGGAGCCGGTGGTCAGAACGTCAACAAGGTGGAGTCGGGTGTGCGTCTGCGCTATCAGTATGAGGACCCTGACACCGGTGAGAAGGAAGAGATTCTCATTGAGAATACCGAAACCCGTGACCAGCCGAAGAACCGTGCCAAGGCCATGCAGCTCTTGAAGAGCCAACTCTACGACAGAGCGCTGAAGAAGCAGCAGGCTGAGAAGGCTAAGATAGAGGCTGGCAAGAAGAAGATAGAGTGGGGTAGTCAGATAAGAAGCTATGTCTTCGACGACCGCCGCGTTAAGGACCACCGCACCGGCTATCAGACTTCTGATGTCGATGGTGTCATGGACGGCAAAATCGACGGATTCATCAAGGCCTATCTGATGGAGTTCGCCGAGAGAGACTCTGAGCAGGAAAACTGACGTAAACTGCCTTGAAAACTGAAATAAATCACAAAAACTATGGGAAACAATAAAAAGGAACAGGCAAAGCACATTCCGGCTAAGGAAGTGAACAATGTTGCCACACAGAAAAAACGTGTCGAACACCAGGAAAAACAGAAAGACCAGGGCGAGAAGATTGTGAAGTGGATCTTTGGTATCCTTGTGGTCTTGGCTGTTGTCTACATGATTTGGTCGTTCTTCATGTTGTCATAGGAGACACGGCAATGAGCGGACTTGAAATAGAACGTAAATTCCTTGTCAAGCACGGCGGCGCGTATAAGCGTGCCGCCGCTTCTGTCAGTCATATCCGACAAGGATATATCCCCGCCGAGGGCGCTACGGTGCGCGTCAGAATCCGTGATGATAAGGCCTATCTTACCATCAAAGGCAAGAGTTATGACGGTGGGATGACGCGTTATGAGTTTGAGAAAGAGATAACTCTTGACGAGGCTGACAACCTGTTGAAGCTCTGCAGGGGTGGTGTCATCGACAAGCACCGCTGGCTCGTCAAGAGTGGTGTCCACATCTTTGAGGTGGACGAGTTTCATGGCGACAACGACGGGCTCGTGATGGCCGAGGTGGAGCTGGCCAGTGAGACGGAGCCTTTCGAGAAGCCTGACTTCATTGGCCCTGAGGTCACGGGGGACAGCCATTTCTATAACTCCCACATGCTTACCGAGCCTTATTCCGCCTGGAAAGATATAGTGCCAGAGGAATACCGATAAGTTGACCGATCACCACGCCGATGTTGTCGGCTATCCAGTCGGTGACATCGCCGTTGCGCACGCCATTGGTGCAGGTGGCTTGCACGATTTCTATCAAGCCTCCCATTATCACGGGGGCTATCACTATCCATAATAGCGTCCGCCATTTGTCTATCGACGAATGGCGGCGTCCGTATTCTCCCCATAGTACAGTGCACAGTCCACCATAGAAGATGAAGTGCGTCCATTTATCGATGAAACGGACATTGTCGAGGGGCGTCTCTGGCAGGGGAATGAGGCAAAGAACCCAGATGGCGACAATGATAAGGCAGGAAAATGGATAATGTCTTATAAATTTGAATGAATTCTGCATAAAAACTTTCATTATGCGTGCAAAAGTAGATAAAATTTTCTAATTTTGCAAGTCATAACGTAATGATAATAGGATTCCGGCAGCTTTTATGGCAGGCCGGGTTAACTTCAAAGCAATTTTATGTCAGAAGAAAGAGCAAGTTTCGGCAGTAAGATAGGCATGATATTAGCCACTGCCGGCGGTGCTGTAGGATTGGGAAACATCTGGCGTTTCCCTTACATGACGGGCCAGAATGGTGGTGCCGCATTTATCATCATCTATATCGGTTGTGTGCTGTTGCTGGGCATCCCGTGTATGGTCTCCGAGTTTATCATCGGCCGACATGGTGCTGCCAACACCTATCGTGCTTATTCGCATGTGGCCAATGGCTCGGCATGGAAGTACGTGGGACTTCTTGGTGTCATCACTGGGTTCCTCATCACGGGATATTACGCTGTTGTGGCGGGATGGTGCCTGCAATATGTCTATGCCTCCATCATGGGACAGCTTCATGGCAATGCTGAGTTTGTGAAAGAATACTTTGCTAACTTCTCTACCAATGCCATAGAGCCGCTGTTTTGGCTTGTTATTATCATGGTGGCAACACATTTCGTCATCATCCATGGTATTCGTGGGGGGATAGAGAAGGCGTCGAAGATGATGATGCCCACATTATTTATATTGCTTCTCGTCATTGTCGTGGCTTCGTGCATGCTGCCCAATGCTTCCAAGGGAATAACGTTCCTTTTCAAGCCCGATTTCTCCAAAGTGGACAGCAGCGTATTTCTCGGTGCCCTCGGCCAGTCGTTCTACTCGCTGAGTATTGCAATGGGATGTATCTGCACCTATGCCTCTTACTATACCAAACAGACCAATCTCCTCGCCTCTGCTGTGCAGATCTGCTCCATAGATACCATCGTGGCCATCCTCGCGGGACTGATGATCTTCCCTGCCGCTTTCTCGGTAGGCATCAACCCGGATAGTGGCCCGTCGCTGATCTTTATCACGCTGCCCAATGTCTTCAATGAGGCTTTCAGTGGTATGCCCGTCTTGGGCTGGGTCATCTCCCTGCTCTTTTATCTCTTGTTGTCGATAGCCGCTATTACTTCGCTGATGTCACTCCATGAGGTCAGCACGGCTTTCTTCTATGAGGAGCTGCACATCTCTCGTAAGAAAGGTGCGCTGATCGTTACTGTGGCTTGCACCATCATCGGCGCTGTATGCTCCCTGTCCTTGGGGGCTTGGAGCGGATTGGAGATACACGGCAAGTCTCTTTTCGACATCTTTGACTTCGTAACGGGACAGATCTTCCTGCCTATAGGCGGATTACTGACATGTATCTTCCTGGGCTGGTGTGTGCCTAAGAAACTTGTCAAGGAAGAGTTTACCAACTGGGGAACGGTGTCGCAGCATTTCTTCGGCATCTTTCTCTTCCTTGTACGTTTCGTAGCACCGTTGGCTATCTTGGGAATCTTTATGCATCAGTTTGGTATTATCTAATCAGCAAATGGAACGGGGTAATTTTGGAACAAAGATAGGCGTCATCCTTGCAACTGCCGGGTCGGCTGTAGGTCTGGGCAATATCTGGCGCTTCCCTTACATGACAGGCCAGGATGGCGGTGCGGCTTTCATCATCGTATATCTGGTATGTGTCCTTCTTCTCGGTATCCCGGGAATGATCGCTGAGTTCATCGTTGGGCGTCATGGCGCTGCCAATGCTGCGACAGCTTATGCCCGCATGGGAGGGAAGAGAAGTTGGGCAGCGCTGGGCTTTGTGGGAGCTCTGACTTCGCTCATCATCCTCGGATTTTATTCCGTCATTGCAGGTTGGTGTCTCCAGTACCTCTTTGCTTCCATCATGGGAAACCTGAGTGGTGATGCGGCGTATGTTAATGCTTATTTCACGAAGTTCTCTTCCAATCCGGTAGAACCGTTGCTTTGGACACTGGTATTTATCGTCTTGACGCATCTCGTAGTGGTGAGGGGTGTAAGAAAAGGTATTGAGAAGATGAGCAACATCCTTATGCCGACACTGTTTATCCTGCTTCTCGTCATCGTAGTGGTGTCATGCTGTCTCCCTGATGCGGGGAAGGGAATCTCGTTCCTTTTTAAGCCCGACTTCTCCAAAGTCACCAAGAGCGTGTTCCTCGACGGATTGGGTCAGGCTTTCTTCTCCCTGTCCCTGGGAACGGCATGCCTGTGTACGTATGCATCATATTTCACGCGTCAGACGAATCTTCTGAAGTCTTCAGCGCAGATAGTGAGCATTGATACGCTTGTGGCTATCCTTGCGGGTCTGATGATTTTCCCTGCCGCTTTCTCTGTAGGGGTGAATCCGGACAGCGGTCCGCAGCTTATCTTCATCACCTTGCCGAATGTCTTTCAGCAGGCGTTCTCTCCCGTTCTGGGATATATTATAGGTATTCTCTTTTATGCGCTCTTGGCGCTGGCAGCCTTGACATCGACCATCTCCATGCATGAGATAGGTACATCGCTGTTCTTTGAAGAGTTGCACATCTCTCGCTCTAAGGGAGCTGTGATAGAGACGTTGATAGCTGTCGTCATCGGCATGCTGTGCTCCTTGTCATGTGGGGCTGTTGATATCACGGTCTTTGGCAAGAGTTTCCTCAACTTCTGCGACTTTCTCACATCGAATATCCTCCTGCCCCTCGGATCTTTCTTTACCTGTATCCTTGTCGGCTGGATAGCCCCGCGCAAGATTGTCAAGGACGAGTTTACCAACTGGGGGACAGTGTCGCAAGGTTTTTATGGCATCTGGCTCTTCTTCATAAGATTCATCTCGCCGGTGTGTATCGCTGTGGTATTTCTCCATCAGATGGGAGTGCTGTAGCGATTCGCCAAACCTGTATGTTACTAACTTTTTGCTTATGCGGTTCAAAGAATTCTGGTATATCCGCCGCTCCGACCGTCGCGTTCTGTGGTTTCTCTTAGTATTGCTCGTTGGAGTTCTCGTTGTTTTCTTTGTTACGGACAAGGAAGAGCAAGGCGGGTTGGCTGACAAAAATGCAGCTTTAGAGGAACGCTATGGTGGCTATCGCAGGGATGGGCGCGCATACCGTGATGATAAGGGTGGCATGTCGCAGGTACAGTATTATAATGCGCCTGGGCGAGCTGTCCACCTGTTTCCCTTTGATCCGAATACAGCTGACTCCACGGACTTGCTGGCGCTGGGACTCAGTCCCTGGCAGGTGCGTAATATTTATAAATACCGTGCAAAGGGTGGCGTATATAGACGCAAGGAGGACTTTGGACGCGTCTATGGACTCACCAAGGGCCAGTATCGGCAGTTGGAACCCTATATCACCATAGGAGAAGACTATCAGCCCTATGTCCCTGCTGATAGACCCGACTTTGAGCATCATGCTTCTCACGACAGTTTGACAAAGAAGTACCCGGTCAAGCTGAAGGCTGGCGAGAAGATAGAACTCAACAGTGCTGACTCGGCGCTGCTCGTCAGAGTGCCGGGAATAGGCAAGTATTTTGCCCGGCAGATAGAGAATCGGCGTAAATGGTTAGGTGGATTCTATTCTGAGGATCAGCTCTTAGAGATTGATGACTTCCCCAAAGATGCTGTCAACTACTTCTATGTTGACACAAGGGCGGTAAAGAAGATTAATGCCAACAAGGCTACGCTTCAGGAGCTGAAGCGGCACCCATACATCAATTATCTCCAGGCCCGCGACATTCTCGACTACCGTCGTATGCGAGGTCCGCTGCATAGTATTGAGGACTTAAAGCTGACCAGAGACTTCACACCGGAGGATATGGAGCGGCTAAAGCATTATTTAGAGTATTAATCCTAAGAATTATATCATAAAAACAATAGTCAACGATGAAAAGAATTCTCATAGCTTTATTGCTTCTGGTGACTTGCCAGATGGCATTCTGCCAGTCGGCAAGTTCCATCTTTAATGATTTTCGTGACAAGAAACATGCAGAGTATGTCACTGTGCCAAAGCTTCTGATGACGGTAGCTGCAGCCAAAGTCAAAGATGGCAATGTTGCGGCTCTCCTGAAAGAGGTTGACGAGGCCCGCGTCCTTACCCTCAGCGATTGCTCCAAAAGCATCCGCAAGAAATTCCTGAAGAAGATTGCCGAGCTCTCTAAGAACGGTTATAGTGAATTTACCGGTATGAAGAAAGATAAATACGCAGGCATGACGGTATTGGTGAAGGAAACGGGAAATACCATTAGCGAGGTCGTTGCCACGACTTCGAGTGATAACAGCTGTGTGGGCATCCTCATCTCCGGAACCATCAATGCAGAGGATGTAGCGGCTATTATAGGAATGGTAGACGACTAATCGATGAGACCGTGCAGATAAAAGGAAGCCCGCTAAGGAAAACCTTAGCGGGCTTCTTGTCGGGATGACCGGACTCGAACTGGCGACCCCTACGTCCCGAACGTAGTGCGCTACCAACTGCGCTACATCCCGATTGCATAGCTAAAAGAAGCCTTTCGACAGCCTTTGGCGTTAGCGGTTGCAAAGATACAACATTTTCTTTTATAATATGCATCGATGTAACTTTTTTTATCTTGATTAAAAAAAAACAAGAAAAAGTTTGTGGTGTAAGAAAAAAGTAGTACCTTTGCACTCGCAAAAGAGAAACAAAGCAATATTGCTGAGATTTCTTCAAGCGCTTAAAAGTTCTTTAAGTCAATGGTGCCTTAGCTCAGGTGGTAGAGCAATGGACTGAAAATCCATGTGTCCTTGGTTCAACTCCAAGAGGCACCACTTCCTCCTTTCATTCGAATCCGGTTAATGACTTCGGTCATTGCCGGATTTTTTTGTTGCATCCTTGCAAGAGTTCCAGTCTGTCACTGTAGTGGCGAGGGAGTATCCCTGCCCCTACAGCGGCGCATAAGTATTGGCGTGACGAAGTCAGGACACTTGTACCTCAGCATATTTCACGAGGTCGTAGCCCTTTATCTGTATCACGATGGCGTGGAGCTGCGTGCCGTGAAGCATGCTCTGTAACTTTTTGTCGGCAGCATAAGTCTTTATCTGCTCTACAGCCCCTTCCCACTGTTTCGCAGCATCTGCTTCGGTGGCATCGGTTTTGAGATATTTCAGCTCAAGGATGTAGCTGTGCGCCACCATTGGATAGGTGAGATAGTTGGGCAGGAGGAAGAAGTCGCAATAGCCGTGCGAGAACTCCATCTCCGGAGCCACCTGATAATAGTTGGTCAGCGTGAGGTAAGCGTTCATGAAGCCCTGCAGGTTGCGCTCGCCCTCGATGAGCTGCCGTACCGCCGTGGTGTCGTGATAAGCCTTGCAGATGTATTCGATGAGCGGACGCCAGTCGCCATGGAGAGCGGCACGACCATAGCGAAGACTCAGTTCCGAAGTCTTCACGGGCGCTATGGTATTGTATTCGTCAAGGAGATAACGATAATATTGCAGCCGTACGTTGTTGTTGGGTATCGCCAACGTGAGCAATTCGCCTTCCACGCCGCCGATGGTCAGCATGCCATAGTAGTAGAGCAGACTGACGAAGTTGTCGTAGTCCATGATGCGTTCGGCGGGGAAATGGCTGACAAGGGTGCCATAGATAAAGCCTTTCTCAGCGATCTCATGGATAATCTGAAGGCGGTTCTCCTTCCTATTGTCGATTTCTATGAGCCGTTTCAGCTTGCCATAGTCCGTCATAGTATTGGGATCGACGAGATCATCGGGGCGATAGCCGGTATCCACCAGCGTACTCATGTAGTAGCACACCATGTCGCAGTTGAACATCTTTGGGTCAGTAGCGAAGCTCCGTCGTGAAAAGCAGTAGTTGTCGTACCACGGCTTCATGTCGTTGATGATGTCGTCCTCGGACTTGTCATCGCCGATAGCCCCCACCTCCTTGTAATAGCGGATCATCTCCCGCACGTCTTTCTCCGAGAAACCGAGCATCTGGTTGAAACGCGCGTCGAGGCTCATGTTCAGTGCGATGTTGTAGCCGCTGGTGAGGTCGTCGAGGGTGATGGGTGACACGCCGAGCATGATGATGCGGTCAAACATCGGTTTGAAGAGCTTAAAGATGTCACGGTAGAAGCCCGTGCCGTGGGTGAGCTCATGATAAGCCTGCTGACCCTTCACGTTGAGCACGTTGTTAGTGAAGTTGTCATACTCGTCGACAATGAGATAGAGCTTATGCCCCAACTCATGTGACGCAGCATGCAACCGGTTTAGCATTCCCATACCCGTCTGCTCATTTTTCATATCTTCTACGAAGCCCTCAGGATAGAATGATGCATACTTCTTGGCAAAGAACTCACAGCATCGTTTCAAATAAACGTTGAAGTTCTCGTAAAGGTTATCCAGGTCACTGCCTACCATGGAGAAGTCGAGGTGCAGCACCTGAAACTCGCCCTGCTCCGGTGTGGGATGCTCGGCGACATAGAGCCCCTTGAACAACTCCTGGAAGTTGTCCTTCTCATTGATGTCGTAGTAGGTCTCCAGCATGTCCAGGAACAGGCTCTTGCCGAAGCGGCGCGGACGGACGAGGAGGAGAAAGTTACCGGCATTCTCCATCCTTTCGAAGAACATGGTCTTGTCGACTAGATATAGATTCTCTCTTCTTACCTGCTTGAAGTCGGCAATGCCGTAGGGTATGCGCTTGAAATTCGTGCTCATAATGCCACCTTGTTTTATTAAAGTGCAAATATAGCGAAAAGGAGTGGAACGCGAAAGGAAAAAAGTTGTTTTTATTTTCGGCACATAAGAGGCTGGATAGTGAAAGATATGTGACACGATGAGACGAGGTCTACACCTCATGGTGATGTTACCCTTGATTTACAGTCTGAAAAATTGCATTCTATCGAAGTTTTCGGTCTAAAAAATTGCATTCTATCGAAGTTTACAGTCTAAAAAATTGCATTCTATCGAAGTTTTGCTTACCTTTGCAATGTCTTCAAAGCATATATCTATGGATGTAAGAAAGCTTATCACTGTATTCTCAGACCAAAAGGATGAGTTGGAAAGCAATGGGTTGTCAACGCTCTGCGACCGTTTGGAAGAAGGGCAGCTAACATTGAACAGCAAGTTGGCACAAGTGGTCATTGGCGTGCGTCGAAGCGGGAAATCAACATTATGCGAAAAGGTTCTTCGACAAAGCCATGCTAATTTTGCGTATGCCAACTTCGACGATGATCGTCTGGCAAAGCTTACGACAGAGGACTTCGACACCGTCCTTGATGCCCTCTATCAGCTTTATGGTGACTTTAAGTATCTTTTTCTTGATGAGATGCAGAATATAGACGGATGGCAGCTTTTCGTCAACCGTATGCTTCGCCAGAATGTTCATATCGTCATCACGGGGTCCAATGCCAAGCTGCTGAGTGGGGAACTCACAACACATTTGACAGGCCGTTACCATAAGATTGAATTGTACCCATTTTCGTTTGCTGAGATGGCACGCATGAAAAACATAAACCTCACTTCCCTTTCGGTGAAAGCGACAGCTCTGAGAAAGAAGGCACTCAACGAATATCTCTTGGAAGGTGGTTTCCCTGAACTGGTTAACGAGTCGGACAAGCAGGGTTATGTTGAAGCGTTGCTTGACTCGATCATCAGAAACGACATTGCGCAAAGGTTCCGCGTCCGCTACGTTGAAGTACTGCGAAGACTCGCCTCCTACCTGATGGATAACTTCTGTCAGGAATATTCCGCAAAGGAATTGTCTGCTGTTTTTGGCGTCTCTGACCACACCATCGACAACTATTATGGATATCTGAAGGAAGCCTTCCTGCTCATGGGCATTCATAAGTTTTCCTACAAGAGCAAAGAGCGTATCCTCAACGAAAAGGTGTATGTGGTTGATCCGGCCTTCGTGACAGACCGAACAGAGACTGTTTCCACTACAAACCTCGGCTGGCGGCTGGAGAATGTTGTCTTCATTGAGTTGCTACGACGCAACCGACCATTGCACAAAGACATCTTCTATTATCGTGATCGTCAGTGGGAGGTGGACTTCATGGTTGTCAAAGATGGAACTGTTGAGCAACTGATCCAGGTCTCCTACGACATCAGCAGTGACAAAACCCGACAACGTGAGCTCAACGCACTGATCAAAGCCTCTGACAAATTCCATTGTACAGATCTGCTCCTTATCACTATGGACGATAATGAGCAACTGACCGTCAAAGGATGTACGATAAATGTGATGCCGGCAGAAGAGTGGTTAGTGGAAAGGAAAGATGGCGTTAATGAATAGTTATTAATGAATAGTGTAAAACAGAAAAATCGGTAAACTTTTTGAATCAAAAATGCCGCAACCACGTTGACGTAGTTGCGGCATTAATCTATTCAAATTCAGTTTCCTTATTTGAAGATATATTCAGGAGAATCTGATGTTGGAGCAGACGTATAAGAATTGTTTGTGCAGTCGAAGTTGTAGCTTGTCTCTGCCTGCGGAATAATTCTGGTCATCCAAGTGGGATTGCCTTCTGTGTTCCAACGGCAAAGCTCCGGATGATTTGTTCCAGGATAGCTTCGGATGATACCCTTATTCAGACGGCGTGCATCATAGTAAGAGATACCCTCACCCCAAAACTCTATACGTTTCTGCCAATAGATTTCATTCTGGAAAGCAGAAGTGGTACTGTTGCCATAAGCCTCGTTGTGCTTGCCATAAACAAATTTGGGATCACGCGTCTTAGCAAATTCTGTCAGAAGACGAATACCTTCCTCCAGACGGCCTGGCTGCATTCCTACAGCCTCTGCCTCGATGAGTTTCATCTCTTCTACACGCATTAAAGGGACAGCGACACACCAGCCCACATACTGGCTTTCTACTCCTGCTGCACCACCAGCATTTCTAAACTTAATGTTCAAACCATCATATTTAGGTTTTGCGGCATCAGCATAGAGCACGGAGGGATAATTGGAATAGGGTGTGAACAGACTGTCAATAGCCTTGTTTGTCTTAGCCTTAAGTGCTGCTTTCTCAGCCGTCGTAGCCTTGCCATCAGCTTTATTGGCATTAGCTATAGAATCCAATGCCTCATCAGCATGGAAATTGACGAAGCATTTCTTGCGGAAGTCTGAACTCGGCACAGTACTGTACAAGTGGGCATCAATGTAGAAAGGCTGTCCATAGTTTGCACCATATCCACACCCTGATGCACTCTCGTCTACCATCTTGGCAGCCCAACAGTCGTCACCGTCATCATTGGTAACAATATAATCAGTAGACTTGAACTTTACAGCGAACATCCAAGAATCGGTAGGCTCTGCAAAGCCATTGTCACGACTTGTATACTGATCATCAGTCATCACTGCATATCCCTTCTGTGCCAGCTTTGCATATTTCTCGGCGTTTTTCCAGTCCTCCATTGTGAGATAAGCCCGTGCCTTCAAACCATAGACGACGGAAACATCAGGTGTATATACATCTGCGCGACTGTAGTCGGAAAGATATTCCTCCGCTTTGTCAAGATCGCTAAGAATGAACTCAAAAGCCTCTTTGTTAGTCATACGGCGATTATGTTGACTTTGCTCTTTCGTCATTGTCTCCGTTTTCTTTGGCACAGTAGGTGCATCAGGATTCTTAGCGTACGTTTCAGGAGCATACATGCGTACGAGATCAAGATAGAACATTGCACGAAGCGCATAAGCCTCGCCAGCTCCAGCTTTCTGGGATTCAGTAGGCTCTTGCCCCCCGAGAACTCCAAGAAGCACATTGCAGTTGTTTATCCATCCATAATAATAGCTCCATGGCATCTGACCATATGCATATTGAGCTCCTAAAGCGACTTCATCCTTATACCAGGGCAGGAACCATTCTGTGCCATCAAGATTGGCAGGCACAATATCCTGCCCCATGATGTCATTCTGAATCATAATAGAGGGATAACCCCAGTCATTGGCATAGCCAGCCTTAGCATTACCTATATAGACATAGGAACCGCAGAGAGCAGCGGTCAATGCTTCGCTCATCATCTTGAAATTCTTGGGCGCATTGTCCAATTGATCTTGGGAAGCATATGTGCGGCTTTCGACCGTTTCATCCAGACAGCCCGTCATGGTAGTACAGACAGCCAAAGCCATTATTGACAATTTGAATATCTTGTTCATATCAATTTTTTCTATAAGTAATTTATTAGAAAGTAACCTGAATTCCGCCGGAGATATTACGGGTTGGCGAATAAACGGCTGTAGATCCAGAACCTTCAAAACTATATCGTGGGTCAAGACCCTTACGGGCAGACCAGAAACAAAGGTTCTCTCCCATGCAGTAGAAACGAACCTTAGAAAGGAACTGAGGGAGCAAGCTCTTCGGAAGCGTGTATCCTACTGTGAATGACTGGAAGTTCAGGTATCTTGCACTTGTTAGGAAGCGAGTGCTTTCGGATGTCTGATATTGGTCACCATAGACCCAACGAGGAATGTTGCTATTCGTATTAGTTTTACTCCAGGATTTTAAAATGTCCTTGTGGAGAGCACCACCTTTTGTTCCTGTACCAGCATTCTCCATGAGATGGGCATACTCACGGTCATAGACCTTTCCGCCTAATTGATAGTCAAATGACAGCGAGACATCTATATCCTTCCACCGGAAATTTGTCTGGAATCCACCAAACAACTTTGGCAACATAGATCCCTGCTCGTAATAGGTGGCTTTACTGTAATCTGTTGTCTTGCTCGAATGATTCTTACCAGGTTTCGTTCCGGAATTAGCCTCGACAAGATCGTCGTCTACCCAGTAGAGAGCCTGGCCGTCCTCGCTTACGCCTGCGTATTCAGGCATGAATGCATTGTAGAGAGGTCCACCCTCACGATACCAATATTGGAACATCTTGTTAGTGGAACTCTCGGAGAATCCACCATTCTCACCAATCTTACTGGCTGGCAGTTTGACGACTTTAGCATAGTTGTGTGAGAAATTGGCAGTTACAGACCAATCGAAGTCTTTGTTGCGCAGGATGACACCTGTGAGGACAAGTTCTACACCCGTGTTGCGGATGTCGCCTACGTTACCATAGTAACCGCGTGTACCGTTACTCTCAGGAATGGAGAGCCAGAACAGAAGATCAGAGGTTTTCTTGGTATAGAAGTCTAATGTACCAGTCAGACGACGGTTTAACATTGAGAATTCTGCGCCTATGTTGAAGTTGCCTGTCTTCTCCCATGTAATTTCCTCATTTCCTAAACGGTAAAGGTTGGGATATATGGAAGTGGTGCCGGCAGAGAGTAGCTCATAAAGATTAGTGTAGGCATAAGCACCGATATTGTCGTTACCCATAACACCATAAGAAGCCTTCAACTTCAATTCGTCTACCCATGAAGCCTTAAACCATGTCTCCTTGCTGATGAGCCATGCTCCACCAACAGACCAGAAATTACCCCAGCGGTGATTCTTGTCGAAGTATGAGCTGCCATCACGACGATAAGACACGGATCCGAAGTATTTTTGGTCGTAATTATACTGTGCACGGCCAAAGAATCCCTCTACATTATACTTTGAAGAATATGACGTGTTATCATAACGATTAGCATATGCGTAGAGCTCCTGCAGATAAGGAGAGAACTCATACATGCCGTCACCCTCAAGGAAGTGAATGTTTTGATCGTAATACTCATGACCAATCATGGCATCAACTCCATGCATCCCAAATGTCTTGCTGAAGTTCAACGTCTGGATGTTGTTAGTGCGAAGGTTTGTCGTATTCTGCTTTTGCAAATAACCGTTCTTGGCAGCTGAAGGACCCTCAAAGGAGTTCGTGTAGTTGTGTTGGTCAAACATATTATACGTTACCGACGTTTGAAGCGTGAGGCGCAACCAGTCGGTGAAGTTGATGTCTGCCTGCATGTTTCCTACAACCTGATTAGCTCCCAACTTGTTTACATTGTACTGGTTGGCGCCGATAGGGTTACCCGTTGCAAGGAAAGCGCGAGTAACACCGTAGTTAGCAGGAATACCATAATCATATCGCTCATGACCATATTGGTCTGTGAGGATATAAGGATTACCATTGTCATCAACACCGCGGACATACATAGGATAGATAGGCCCAATATTCTGCGTATAGTACATGATATTTGCGGCACTCAACTGGTCGTAAGACAGGTTAGGATTCGACTCCGTGTCCGAATGGACAAACTGAGCATTAGCACTGATGCGCAGCCATTTTTTTGCCTGATAGTCTGCCTTCACACGGCCACTGTAGCGTTTGTAACTGGAGTTGCTGATGATGCCATTGTCATCCAAATAGCCTAAAGAAGCATAGAAAGATCCTTTACCAGACAAAGATCCACTTGCACTGATGTTATATTCCTGACGAAACGAATTCTTATAAGCGATATCATTCCAATCATCCGGAATGAGATAACGCTTTTCACCATTGTCAAGGGTAATAGTTCTGCCTAAAGTTGCATTTGGGTTTAGCTTTCCATCAAGACCAATCAGATTCTCTCCGTCCGGATAAGAGAAGACATTATATTTCAGCAGACCTAACGTTTTTTTGTTTGCCCATGCATTAGCGACCTCGTTTGAGGCTGTTGGAACATTAAGCATGTAATAGTTATACAACTGGCTATAATAAGCCTCGTAGTACTGGCCAGGATCCTTAATCACATCATAGTCTTGTACGGCACGGCTGTTAGATCCCCATTTAGCGTCTACCACAATCTTAGCCTCTTGATTCTTACCACTTTTGGTTGTAATAAGAATAACACCTGCTGCACCACGGGCACCGTAAAGAGCCGCACTTGCTGCATCCTTCAGTACTGTAACGTTCTCAATATCCTCTGTCGGCAGAGATGAAAGGTTGCCAGGATAAGGTGAGCCATCAACGATCACGAGAGGATCCTGAGAAGCATATAAGGAGGCAATACCACGAATATGCAAGCCACTGTTGGCAGAGCCCGGCTGTCCACTGGCTCCACGAAGTTGAAGGCCCGGCACAGAACCAACGAGAGCGTCGGTAACATTCGTAGAAATCTTTTTTGACAAATCATCAGCGTTAACCACTGCAGCACTACCAGTAAATGCAGATTTCTTTTCAGTACCGAAGGCCACAACCATTACCTCATCGAGGGTCTTGTCGTCGTTCTGCAGCACCACCTTCATATTGCTGCCAGCCTTCACCGTCTGCGGCTTCATGCCGAGGTAGCTGATGGTGAGCTTCGCGCCGGCGGGCACGTTAAGTGAGAAGTGACCGTCAATATCGGTGACGGTACCTGTGTTGGTACCGTCCACTTTGACGGCAGCACCTACCACGGGCTCGCCATCGTCACCGGAGGTTACGGTACCACTAACATTCGTCTGGGCCAGCGCACTTCCTATCACCAGGAAGAGAGCGGCCAAAAGCGTCATTAGTCTTTTTTCCATAAATTCTCTCTATTAAATAATGTATGTTATAATTGATTTTCTCTCTATTATGTCGTTACCCTGAAAATCTCTCTTCCTCCGGGCGGGAGGCGGACAAAAAGCTTTCAGTAATTGCTACGCTATGTCACGTTTTTTATACTTTAGGCTGCAAAATTAATTAATATTTTTAAACCCCGCAAATAAAAAGCAAATATTTTTGCGGGAAAGTTACATTTTGATTAATAAAGTAAGCTAAAAAAGACAAATCAGCAATTTACACCTGTGAATAGCTACTTTTTAACACTATCAAGGGCAGTAAGGTAACGGGTGCAGACATAGTGACAAGGCAGACAAAGGATGGTGACGAGATGGTGAAGCCATCAAAACAGTACAAAAATGGATGCAGCAGACATTCTACGGCATATGCCAGCGATATCTACGGCGTATGCCAGCGATATCTACGACATATGCCAGCGATATCTGTGGTATATGCCATGCATCATGATGACGGTGGGGCACAATGAGAATACACAATTCCGTCAACAGTCCCTTGCTGCCACAAAGCATCCCTTACGATAAAGATGTTATACCAATGCATGGATTCTTTCAAGAACTATATGGTTGGCTTCGGCAAGGCGGCGGTTGTCAATGTCGCGGATATAGATTCTCGTGGTGTTGGGATTGGTGTGGCCGAGAGCACTTGAGATGACGGCGAGGTCTACATTGCTGTCGTAGGCTACACTGGCCCAGGTATGACGTACGACATAGGATGTTATCTTGCCATCCAGATGAGCTAACTGCTGTAGCTGATGGAGATGCCGGTTATAAGCCCGCAGTTGTGACTGATACTGCTGGTAGGATGCCCTCGGTTCGTTGGTAGAGAGGATGGGAAAAAGGTATTCGGTATGCTCTGTGGCATACCGGTCGAGGATGGTCTGCATGCAAGGTTCTATTCTCACCACGATGCGCTGGCCTGTCTTATGGCGCTCGTAGACGATCATGCCGTTGTTGATAAGTGAGCGTTGCAGATGGGCGACATCAACGAAGGGCATGCCCTGGGCATAGAGGCAGAAGAGGAAGATGTCGCGTGCCAAGGCTAAGGGAGAGCCCTCAGCGAGTTGCAGATTGCGCAAGCGGCTGATGTCGGCGTCTGCTATTGACCTTTTCTCGGTCTTGACCTGACCGGTGTATAGCCCTTCAAAAGGTTTGGCGTCAGTGGCATTGTATTCTTTCACCACCTTATTATATATAGACCTCAGGGCTTTGACATAGCAGACGGTAGTGTTCAGACTTACGCCCTGCAAGCGGAGCCACTGCACGTAGGAGACCATGCGGTCGGCGGTAATGTCAGCAAGGGACAAGTTGCTGTCCTTGACAAACTTATTGAAAGATCGGATGGCGGTACGATGGTTCTTGGCAGTACTGAACTTATGCTGCTGCTCACATCTGTCAGCTTCTTCCTCAGCACAATGGAAAAAAGAAACGCGCGTTACCTGCTTCGTTCCTCCCGAGAAAGACAGTCGGAGGTGATGGAGACCCAACGTAAAATGAAATGAAAAATAAGACATAGATATTGAGATTTAGATAGTTGTCTGTTATCTCTCCATCCAGTTCACAATATCTATGCCATAAAGCCATTTTTGTCCGCCTCCCGCCCGGAGGAAGAGAGATTTCTGGGTAACAGCATAATAGAGAGAAAATCAATTATAACATACATTATTTAATAGAGAGAATTTATGGAAAAAAGACTAATGACGCTTTTGGCCGCTCTCTTCCTGGTTTTAGGAAGTGCGCTGGCCCAGACGAATGTTAGTGGTACCGTAACCTCTAATGATGACGGTGAGCCCGTGGTGGGTGCCGCTGTCAAGGTGGAAGGTACCAACACCGGCACTGTCACGGATGTGGACGGTCATTTCCAGCTCAACGTGCCCGCCGGCGCGAAGCTCACCATCAGCTACCTCGGCATGAAGCCGCAGACAGTGGCTGCCAAAGACAACCTGAAAATTGTGCTGCAGTCAGACCAGCATACCATCGACGAGGTAGTGGTGACCGGTTATGGTGTCACCCGCAAGCAGGCCTTCACCGGTGCTGCTGCCACTCTTGGCGAGAAGCAGATTGGCAATAAAGTAGATCCCAACCCCATCAAGTCTTTGGAGGGTACTGTTCCTGGTCTGCAGATGAATATCGGTAGTGGTCAGCCCGGTGCACCTGCCACCATCTATGTCCGTGGCCGTAACTCCATCAACTCTGGCACGCAGCCTCTTTATGTCATCGATGGTGTTCCCTTTGATAACGATGCCGTAGGTATCCGTTCTGACGAGGGGGCTACAACAAGTCCGCTGTCGACCATCAGTGCTGAGGATATCGAGTCTATCACCGTGCTGAAGGACGCTACTGCTACATCTATCTATGGTGCGCGTGCTGCCAACGGCGTTATTGTCATCACCACGAAGCGTGGTGTCAAGGGTAAGCCAAAGGTAAACTTCACCGCAAAGATTGGTTGGAACGAGATGCCGTCTTATACCGACAAGTACAAACTTGTCAACGCTGACAAGGCTCTGGAGCTCGGTGAAGAAGCTCTGCTGAACAGCTATAACAGTTTGGGTAGCAACTCTACCTTCGGTTACTTCAATGAGGATAGGCACTTAGGCTTGCCTTATACGAAGGAAGGTGCCCGCCAGTTCATTGATTGGAACACCGGTGGTTGGGTATCCGCATACGATGAGAGCAAGCAGTCTGTTGATTGGATGGACGCTATCACTCGCAAGGGCCTTGTACAAAGCTATTCTGTCGATGTGCAGGGTGGTGGTCAGGGTGACTATGCTCCCGTCTACTACGCTTCTCTGTCTTACGACAAGAACAATTCACAGATGGTTGGAAAGGATCTGAAGCGTTACTCGTTCCGCTTCAACATGGACCATCAGGCTACAAAGATCTTCAAGTATGGTTTCAACTTGAACCTCTCTTACACCAAGACGAACAATGGTGCCGGTGGCGGTTACTTCTCTGACCCATTGACACAGGTGTATATGATGAGCCCGCTGACCCCAATCTATGACTCTGAGGGCAATTACAACTCTGATACATCCACAGGCTATAACCCTGTGGCTCTTCGCTCTACCAATGGTGATAAGAATATCGCCAAGCAGTATCGTGCGCTGCTGAGCCCCTACGTGCAGATTAACTTCACACCGGATTTGTTCTTCCTTTCCCGTGGTGGTGCCGACGTTTATCTCATTGATGAGTTCGGTTACTGGTCATTCCTCAACCCTCAGGGTGCTGATATGAGTGCCATGGGTGAGAACGGCGACACGCATAAGATTCTGCTGTCTATCACCAATACGCTGAACTATGTCAAGTCTTTCGGCAATCATCATCTCAATCTGATGCTTGGTCAGGAAGGACAGCGTAAGTACTTCAAGCAGGCTTATCTTGCCGCTTCCAACTATCCTGTAAAGGATATGGTCGATGTGTCTTTGGCCTCAAAGCCATCCAGTGCTGCTACATACAGAAACATTCTGAAGTTGAGTTCTTTCTTCTTCAATGGTCAGTATGACTATGACAATCGTTACTATTTCTCAGCCAGCTTGCGTACTGATGGCTCTTCCCGCTTTGCCGACGGGCACCGCTGGGGTACCTTCTGGTCAGTAGGTGGCAAATGGCGTATCAGCGAGGAGAAGTTCATGGAACCTGCCAAGAACTGGCTCACGAACCTGAATGTCCGTGCCAGCTATGGTACCACTGGTAACCAGGAAGTAGGAAACTCATCTTACGGCAATGGCTACTATGCCTACATGGGCATCTACAACTATGGCCATAATTATAATGGCGTAGGCGGTTCTCAGTATGTCCAGGCCTACAATCCTGATTTGACTTGGGAGAAGACGGGCAAGTTCAATGTCGGTCTTGATTTCACACTCTTTGACCGCATCAACGTTACGATGGACTATTACAACCACCGCACTTCTGATATGGTCTTCGCCATGCCAATTTCTGGTGCAACAGGCCTCTATGATGAAGATGAAGTTCAGGCTTCGATCTATCGCAACATTGGTAAGCTGGAGAACTATGGTTTTGAGTTTGGTGTCAACGCAACCATCATTAAGAACAATACGCTCACATGGTCTGCTGCATGGAATGGTTCTACCAATAAGAACAAAGTCCTCAAGCTCTCTACAGACCAGCCTATTGAGGGAACCTATGACATTATCGAGGTGGGCAAGCCCATCTACCAGTTCTATATGAAGGAGTACGCAGGTGTCGATCCTCAGACCGGCAAGGCGCTCTTCTATCTCAATGAGACCGGTGACGAGACGACCACCAATTATAATAAGGCAGCCAAGCGCTATTTGGGCGATGCCAACCCGAAGTTCTTTGGATCTTTCAGCACTGACCTCGCTGCTTATGGCTTTGACTTCAACGTGCAGTTCAACTACTCTACGGGTGGCAAGATCTATGGCAACAACCTCCGTTATGATATGCAGAGCGGTGCCTCCTTCTATGAGAACTTTATCAACTACGTCTACGACAACCGTTGGACTACCCCCGGTCAGATTACTGATGTGCCACGTCTTGATACAGACGGGTCTTATGCCAACAAGCACTCTTCTCGCTTCCTCATGGACGGCGATTATCTGAAGTTGCGCTCTATCACGCTGGGTTATACCATTCCTCGTGAGCTCACCAACCGCATCGGCTTAGACCGTATCCGCGTGTTCTTCGAGGGTGAGAACCTTCACACATGGGCTGCTAAAAACTATATTGGCTTCGACCCGTCAGGTATTGATTCCAATGGTGTGCAGTGGTGGAACTATCCGCAGGCCCGCAGCTTCCTGTTCGGTATTCAAATCGGTTTATAACATTAAAAGAATAGATTCATGAAAATATCAAAAATATTTCTGTCGATGTCGCTTGCTGCCACTGTCCTGAGCAGTTGCAGCCTCGATACGCCGACATACGATTTCAAGAGCGAGGACGATGCCACTAAGACATTGACGGATATCCGTGCGCTCATGAATGGCTCATACAATGCCTTGGGCAACTATGAGTTCTTAGGCAACTATGGTCTCGCCCTTGGCGACTTCACCAGCGGCATGAGCACTGGTAGTTCTTCATCCGGCCATTTCTATGCTTATAGCGACTTCACGTTCAATGAAACAGGAAGTGAAATCGCTGACTTCTGGGGATATGGCTACAAAGTTGCAGCCAACGCTACGACAGCCATCTCTAAGGCCAAGGAATTGATTGCCAAAGGCACTATCAAGGAGAGTGAGCAGACGACAGCCTACAGCTACATTGGCCAGTGCTATGCGCTGAAGGCTATGGCCTTCTATTATCTGGTCAATTACTTTGGCCTGCCCTACTCCTCGGCCAATGCTTCCACTCCGGGTATCGTCATCTATGACATGGACGTTCCTGCTGATAATCAGCATGTGGCCCGCGCTACTGTTGGTGAGACCTATGATCGTATTCAGAAGGATATCGATTCCGCTTTCGTAAACTTGGATAAGGCAGGTAAAAAGGCTCCTACTTCTGCTTTCTACCTGGGCCGGGAAGGTGTCTATGCCCTTAAAGCAAATGTAGCACTCTCTATGGGTAAATATACTGAGGCCGAGGAGGCTGCTAAGAATGCACTCGCTATCAAGTACGAATCAGCAGAAAAAGCCATCGAGACGCCATTGACGGCTGCCGCTTACACAGATATGTGGGGCCAGATTACCGAGCAGACTGAGGATCTCTTCACTATCAAGAAATCGAGCGACGACAACCTGAGTGCCAACGCTCTCAATACATTGTATGGCTCTTACTATGCCACCATTCAGAGCAGTGCTCTCAGCAAGTTGCGTGCAAATGACATCCGTCGCCAGGTTCTGCACAAAAGCGAAGGAGGTGGCACAACATCATCCAAGTTCGACGGTCAGGCCGACCAGGCCGTGAGCAATATTCCTATCTACCGCAAGTCAGAGATGACGCTTATCATCGCTGAGTGTGAGGCTCGCCAGGGCAATATCGAGGAGGCACAGAAGTACCTGTTCTATACAGCCCGTCGCAACCTGGACTTGAAGGAAAGCGATCTGCCGACAACGACAGACGGACTTCTCTCCTTTATCGCTGACGAGCGTGTACGCGAGTTCTTCCAGGAGGGTAAGCGATTCATTGATGCCCGCCGTATGGGACTTACCATCTCTGGTGACAATTTCGCAAACTGGGATATCAAGAAGTTCGTGTTCCCAATTCCTTCAAATGAGGTGAACTCCGGTTTCGGTGTGGAGCAGAATGCAAACTGGTCTGACAACCTTCCAAAAATGAGTGAGTAATAGATTAATAACTATAACATCCTTTCGCCGGGCAGAACCAAGCTTCTGCCCGGCATTTTAGTATATATAGGGGCGTATAAGTTTCTTGAAATTTTTCTATTGCGCCATAAACGATCGGAAGGGGTGGAAGAAAAATAAAACGGTGGTTTTCCTTTCACGTTCCACTCCTTTTCGTTATATTTGCACTTGAATATAACAAGGTGGCATTATGAGCACGAATTTCAAGCGCATACCCTATGGCATTGCCGACTTCAAGCAGGTAAGAAGAGAGAATCTATATCTAGTCGACAAGACCATGTTCTTCGAAAGGATGGAGAATGCCGGTAACTTTCTCCTCCTCGTCCGTCCGCGCCGCTTCGGCAAGAGCCTGTTCCTCGACATGTTAGAGACCTACTACGACATCAATGAGAAGGACAACTTCCAGGAGTTGTTCAAGGGACTTTATGTCGCCGAGCATCCCACACCGGAGCAGTGCGAGTTTCAGGTGCTGCACCTCGACTTCTCTATGGTGGGCAGTGACCTGGATAACCTTTACGAGAATTTCAACGCTTATTGTGGGCAAGTGATGGATTCGTTGTCAGTCTGCTCTACTACTATGGTATGCTGACCATCGGTGGTGTGCGCGGAGAAAGTCTCAAGCTGATCATCCCCAACAACAATGTGCGCATTCAGTACTATCAATATATGCTGGACGAATACCAGACGATCAGATACAGATAAAGGGCTACGACCTCGTGAAGTTTGACGAAGTGCAGACGGTATAAGGCTGGGGAACTGAATGGTTGCAAAATTCTTGTGTTTTAATGCAGCCTTTTCTAAAAAGTTATTTTGTAACTTTGCAAGCATAAAGATTATTGCGTACTTTGCGTAACGGGAAAAGCGTAATGATGGAAAGGGTAGAACTTAACAATCCATTCGTTGTTTATGGATACCAACAGCGCTCCTGCAACGCTTCATTAAAAGCAGACAGATATGAAATATCCAATAGGTATACAAAACTTTGAGAAGATCCGTAGAGAAGGGTACGTTTATGTAGACAAAACGGATCTTATTTATCAGTTGGTCAACGGAGGCAGCTATTATTTCCTCAGCCGTCCCCGTCGTTTCGGCAAGAGCCTGCTGATTTCTACCTTGGAGGCTTATCTCTCGGGCAAGAAAGATCTTTTCCAGGGGCTGGCCTTGGAGGGGCTGGAGAAGGACTGGACGGAGTATCCCGTGATGCACCTGGACCTTAATACGGACCGATATAATGAAGCGAGTGTGTTAAGGGATCGTCTGAACCTTTTCCTTTCCCATTGGGAAAGAGACTATGGCCGTGATCCTAACGAGGTGACGCTTGCGCAGCGCTTCGAGGGCGTTGTTCAGCGCATTTATGATAAGATGGGGCGGAGGGTTGTCATTCTGGTGGATGAATACGACAAGCCGCTGCTGCAGGCCATTGGCAATGACCCGTTGCAGAAAGAATACAGAGGTATCTTGAAGTCGTTTTATGGGGCTTTGAAGTCTAAGGATGCGTGCATCAAGTTTGCCTTGCTAACGGGTGTGACGAAGTTTGGCAAGGTCAGCGTGTTCTCTGACCTCAACAATCTTATCGACCTGTCCATGGACGAGCGTTATCAGACCCTTTGCGGCATTACCAAGGAGGAGCTCCTTCGTTACTTTGCGGATCCTGTCCGAGAGCTTGCTGCGAACAACCATCTCAGCTATGATGCGGCCTTGGCCCGTCTTGAACGCGATTATGACGGCTACCACTTCGTAGCACATGGCGAGGGCGTGTACAACCCGTTCAGCCTGCTCAATACGCTCAGCCGTCTGAGGTTCGGCCGTTACTGGTTTGAGACCGGCACGCCGTCGTACCTTGTGGAGGTGATGAAGCAGGACAATTATCCGTTGCCCGACCTTACCCAGGAGCAGGTGACGGGCGACTTTCTCAACAGTATCGACTCGATGTCGACGAATCCCATCCCGCTCATCTACCAGAGCGGTTATCTGACGATTAAGGACTATGACTCTGAGTTTGGATTCTATACTTTGGGGTTTCCAAATAAGGAAGTGGAGGAGGGTTTTGCTGACTATCTTTTGCCTTTCTATACGAGCATCCGTCAGGGTGAGTCGGCATTCTATATCGGGAGTTTTATAAAAGACCTTCGGGTGGGTCGTGTGGACGATTTCATGCGCCGCATGTCGACCATGTTGGCCGATACCGACTATAAGATTGTTGGCGACAGCGAGCTTTACTTCCAGAACGCTTTCTATCTGATCAGCCGCATGCTTGGCTTCTATGCTGAGGTGGAGCGGGAGACGAGCGACGGACGGATGGACATGACCATCAAGACGAACGACTATATTTATATCTTTGAGTTCAAGCTCGACGGCAGTGCTGACGAGGCCTTGAGCCAGATTGACGAGAAAGGTTATGCGAAGCCCTTCGCGCTCGACAAGCGAAAGCTCATCAAGGTAGGTATTAATTTCTCGCTGAAGAAGCGGTGCATAGAAGCGTGGAAGAGCGATAGTGAGCCACCACGGGCCTGATATTGATGTCCCTACGTGTGGGGTGACGATGTCCGACGGCCGTTTGACCATTGGCTTGCTGCTTTCAAGTGATGACGGGTAGGTTCAGCGGGGTAAATCTTTTTATTTCTAAAGGAGCTGAGAGTTTAGAAAATCTTTCTTAACTTTGCAAAAGTAATTTTAGCGTGCGATCCTGCTTATTTCAGGTGGTGCTATTTATTGATTAATGATTGTGAGAGAGAGTATTTTCCTTTTCCTTGCTCTTTTCCTGGCCGCCGTAGCTCAGGGCAGAGAGCGTACGACCAGAGAGATGCGGCAGATTGCCATGAACCAGTTAGGTCTGACAGCAACCACCCGAGCCAGTGCTACGGAGCTGAAGCGAGTCTACACTGGTGAGAAGCTCAGTATCTTCGGCACTGATAAGGCTTTTGTCGTTGTGAGCTCCGACACAGAGTTTGCGCCTGTCTTAGGCTACTCTTATTCCTCTTTCGACAGCAGTAAGATGCCGGCAAACTTCCAGTGGTGGCTGGCTTGCATCACTGCGTCCATGAAGCAGGGGTATGTGTCGAGCTATACTCCTTCCACGAGAGCTACGGATGGTTCTTACCTCTGCAAGGCACAATGGGGACAGGAGAGTCCTTATAACTTGAATTGCCCAAAGACTTTTGGTCGCTACGGATCTAACTTGTACACCGGCTGTGTGGCTACGGCGATGTCGCAGATAATGTACTACTATAAATATCCTGCTACCGGCTCGGGCACAGACTGTACGTATACTGTTACGAGAAGCTCATCGAGTGAAGGTACAACGCATTCGCGGAACTTCACCAGTACCTACGACTGGTCGAACATGATAGACAACTACACCGGTCAGAGCACCAGTACGCAACAACAGGCTGTGGCAACTCTCATGTTTGATGCGGGTTGCGCTGTACACATGCAATATGCCTCCGACGGCAGTGGTGCTTATACCAATGATGCCGCTACGGCTTTTGTCAAGAACTTCGGATACGATCCGCTCTCCGTCAATTATCTCACGCGTCTTTATTACAGTGATGAGGAATGGATGGACATCATCGATAATGAGATTAGCAACAGGCGCCCTATTCTCTACTCCGGTGTAGACGCTACGTCAGGAGGCCACGCCTTCGTCTTTGACGGCATCGACGGCAAGGGCTATGTGCATATCAACTGGGGTTGGGATGGCGCGGCCAATGGCTTCTATGACATCGCCGACTTAAAGCCCAATGCCGACATCCTCTCTTCATCCACCGACTATCACTTCAATCTTGACCAGGATATGGTCATTGGCCTGAAAAACCATGCCAATGCTGATGCCGAGGACAAGTATCACTCGCAATGGGTTTCCGACAGCATCATCGCCTACACTTCTCCGGCGAAGAATAGCCTCTCCATAGAGCTCGCAGACATGTGGAATATGGATTACCAGACCTTTGAGGGGACAATCAATGTCTTGTTTATCAATCAGAGCACTGGCGATACCACGGTCTACGAATTTTTTAACTCGAAAGATTATGGCAGTACGGAGTATAATTCTGGTTATACCCTGAGAAATAGTACTGACGGAACTGTGGAGCCTTTAGAATTCGACTTAAAGTCTGATTTAGGACTCCCGGCTGGCACCTATAAAGTCTGCCTTGCCTCCCAGTCTAAGAAGCAGAGCGAGCCGACCGTGCTCCGCATCCCTGGTGGCGAGAGCAGTGCCATCTTCACCTACGCCGAGGATGGCACGGTGACCTTTGGCGCCACCACCGGCATCTCTTCCACGAAGGCGGTGACTCCGGCGGTCAGCAGCGACGAGGTATGTGTCTACGACATCACCGGCAGGCTCGTCTATGTCTCGAAGGCTTCTTCCTTCCAGATGGACGATATTCCTGGGCAGGGCCTGTTCGTCATCCGACAGGGTGGCAGCACGCAGAAAGTTATCAAGAAATAGCAGGCTTATCTCCTTCTGATAAGAAACCTTGCATTATGGAATGGGGAAATAAATCTTTGGCTTTATTTCCCCATTCCATTTCTTTTATCTATATTTGCACTTGAAAACAAGTTTAAAGCTTTATGAGCATGAACCTTCAGCGCATCTTCTGTGGTGTAGCAGGCTTTAAATCGGCCTTCATGGTGAGTCTTGCCATGGTCATCGCCACACCGCTGTTCTCACAGACGCCACGCGGCCACCGGCTGCCGAATATAGCCGTGGGTATCTACCATCACCATGACTCCATTTTGTGCTCACCGCTCAATATAGGACTTGTCAGCGAGGTCGACACGTTGCGTGGCTTCCAGTATGGGCTCTTCCTTGGTGCAGCCCGTGGCAAGGCCAATGGCTTCATGCTCTCCACCCTGGCCAACGCCACCCACTCTCTCCATGGCGTAGCTATAGGCGGCATTAGCAATATTGTCTTCACGCCAATGAATGGCTTCCAGCTCTCGCCGTTGACGAATATCGCTATGGGCGTGCGCCACGGATTCCAGCTCTCTACTATTGCCAACATCAGCTCCGGTAAGATGCGGGGTGCACAAGCCAGCTTCTACAACTATGCCGACACGCTTCGTGGTACGCAGTTGGGCATCATCAATGTGGCCCTGAGACATCCCAAGGGCGTGCAGATAGGACTCTTCAACTACACCCGTGACCTTGAGGCGCGGAAGATAGGACTCGTCAACATCAACCCTCAGACGCGCATCGACATCATGCCTTATGTCGGAACCTCCACGCGTCTGAACCTTGCCCTGCGCTTCCGCAACGAGCATACCTACACGATGCTGGGCGTTGGCAGTCATTTCTTAGGTCTTGACGAAGACTTCTCCGGCGCGCTCTTCTATCGCATGGGCCGCTACCTGTCGATAGCTCCCCGCTGGACGTTGGGTGGCGATGTGGGCTTTGCCCATGTTGAGACCTTCCATAACAGTCAGCTGACACCGCGACGCATGTACTCTCTTCAGGCGCGTGTCACTGCCGACTATGCCATCAACGATAATGTCAGTGCCTTTGTGGCTGCCGGCTATGGCACCACACGGCACTATGGCTCACACACCAACTTCCGCTCCCGTGCGCTCTTGGAGGCGGGCCTGGCTATCCGCTACCATACCAACCCCGACCATCAGCAGCAGTGGGAGGATGAACGCCAGCGTGACCGGGAATATATGCTTGGCAAACTGGCTGAGACACCGCAGGACAGCCTCTACCGGTGGTACGATCCTTCATATACCAAGAACCGGTGGCTTAGGGCTGCCGCACTGGCCACGGGCATCAATGTCTTCGTGCATTGCTTCGACCGATTTGTAATGAACGAGGACTTTGCGCAGGTGACCTTCAAGAGCATCGCCCACAACTGGCACCACGCCTTCGTGTGGGACAACGACCAGTTCTCGACCAACCTCTTTGCCCACCCCTATCATGGCAATCTCTATTTCAACTCTGCACGCAGCAACGGCCTCTCGTTCTGGCAAAGCGCGCCTTATGCCTTAGGTGGGTCGCTGATGTGGGAGTTCTGTGGCGAGGTGGAGCCGCCAGCCATCAATGATGTGCTGGCAACGACCTTCGGCGGTATCGCCATCGGTGAGGTCATGCACCGCGTCTCGGCACTCATCCTCAACGATCGCTCCCGCGGCTTCCGCCGCTTCCTGCGTGAGGCCGGTGCTTTTGTCATCAATCCTATGCAGGGCTTGACACGTGTCATCGACGGCGATGCGTGGACAGTGCGCGACAGCGACTACCTCTACCATGACTTCCTGCGCATCCCCGTGGAGTTTACGATGAGCGTTGGCGACAGATACCTTGCCGATGAGAATGGCATCTTCCGAGGCGAGCACCAGCCTTATCTGACGTTCAACCTCGTCTATGGCGATGCCTACGACAGAGAGACCACAAAGCCATACGAATATTTCACATTGAACTTCAGTGCCGGCTTCACAGGCAACCAACCGCTCATCAACAACCTGCACCTCTTGGGAAAGTTGTGGAGCAGCACTATCTATGACGGTAAGCAAGGTAAGACGATTGTGGGTCTGTTCCAGCATTTCAACTATTACGATTCCAAGCCTGTCAAGGACGGAACCAACCGCACGCCCTACCGCATCTCTGAGGCCGCTTCGTTTGGCCCGGGTATGATGTGGCAGTTCCCGGAAGTCGGAAACCTGAAACGGTTTGAGCAGAGCATCTTCGCTGACCTCATCCTCCTTGGTGGCACAAAGAGCGACTACTATAATGTCATAGACCGCGACTACAACATGGGCTCGGGCTTCAGTGTGAAGTCGAAGACGCAGATGGTCTTCCCACGTTTGGGCTTCTTCTCTCTGCTCGTAGACTATTATCATATCTATACTTGGAAAGGCTACGAGGGGAAGGATCTTGAGCATACCGACCCGCTGTATCTTAATGCGCAGGGCGACAAGAGCGACGCGCAGTTGTTAGTCTTCCGCCCGATGTTCGTCTTCCAGCTGAAAAACAATATCGGTATTGAGTGGCAAGGTGCTTACTATGGCCGCTATACACATTATAAGTATCATCCAAATGTGCGTGCCCATACCTTTGAGATGCGCTTGGGCCTTTTGTACCGGTTCTGATAAACAATAAAAGCGTGGCCGCAGCCACGCTTTTATTGTAAGTATATCTCAAGGAAAAAATTACAGCAGCTCAGGCAACTCAAAGAGCTTGACGCCGTTGCTGCCCTTAACGAGGATGCAACGGCCTTTAGGTTTGTCGGCCTTGATGGCAGCCTTGACTTCTTCCACATCTTTAAACTTCCGGTAGTCGCTCTGCGTCTTCATAAACTCCTCGCCCACGAGCCACACTTCTGTGAAGCCTTTGGCCTTTAGGGTGTCGACGACTTTCTGATGCTCCTCCTGGCTGACTTCGCCCAACTCTCTCATATCGCCGATGATGACCATCTTCGGCTGCGGCATGTCGAGGCTCTCAAAGCTGTCGAGCGCAGCAGCCATGCTTGTTGGATTGGCATTGTAGGCATCTACGACAAGGACGTTGTCGGCGGTCTTGACAAGCTCAGAGCGGTTGTTCGTGGGCTGGTAGTGCTCCAAGGCATGGTTGATTTGCTCAGGCGAGACACCGAAATGCAGTCCTACAGCCACAGCGGCCAACATATTGTCAACGTTGTAGGCACCGATGAGATGGCTCTTGACGCTGTAGACGTTCGGTTTGCCGCTCTCCTGCCATTCTATGGAGATGAATGGATCGGCAGCCGTCACCCGTCCCTGTACGTTGGCATCGTCTTCGCTGCCATAGCTGATGATGCGGTCGAGCTCACGCTCGCGTGCCATGTCCACGAGGTGCGGATTGCCGGTGTTGAGGAATACGAGGCCGTCATGGGCCTTGAGGAAGTCATAAAGCTCGCCTTTGGTCCTCATCACGCCCTCGAAGGAGCCGAAACCCTGCAGGTGGGCGCGTCCCACATTCGTGATGAGACCAGCCGTCGGCTCTACATATTCCACAAGCTTTTTGATGTCGCCCGGATGTGAGGCTCCCATCTCCACGACAGCCATCTCGTCGTCGGCAGTGAGTCTCAGCAGCGTTTTAGGCACACCGACATCGTTGTTGAAGTTGCCCTCAGTATGCATGATGCGGTATTTCTCGGCCAGGACCACGGAGACGAGCTCCTTCGTCGTCGTCTTGCCGTTGGTGCCGGTGATGCCGACAACAGGGATATTGAACTGCCGGCGGTGCTCGCGTGCCAGCTCTTTGAAGGTCGTCAGACAGTCGTCGGTGAGGATATAGCGATCGTCGCCTTCCACACAATATTCCTTCTCGTCGACAACGGCGTAGCTGCAGCCTTTCTCCAAGGCTGACTTGGCAAACTTGTTGCCGTCAAAGGACGCACCTTTCAGTGCGATGAAGATGCTGCCCGCGGGGCAGTCACGGCTGTCAGTGGTCACCTGTGGGTGCTGGCGGTAAAGTTCATATAATTTCTTGATGTCCATGTTAACTGACGTTTGTTTCGGCAAAGATACTGCATTTTGACCACGTGACAAACGAAAAGTCGGATTTATTTTCTATCTTTGCACCGTGAGCCAGCATCATAACTCACGGCAAATACCGATACCGTAAAGACTAAAGATACTTTTATCATGAGAAGACTTTTTATCATCCTCGCATTGACCCTTGCCGCCTTCACGGTCCGGGCAGCAGGGATACAGAACATCCGTATCAGTACCGACGCCATCGACCTTGTGCTCCAAGTCGCCGAGAACAACCGCCTCTATCAGGTCTACCTCGGTGAGAAGCTCTCCTCTGATGCCAGCTTCAGCCATTTCGACTGGAATGTATACCCCGGCTCTGACGGCAGCTACGGCGTCCGTGGTCATGAGGCTTATCCGGGTTCCGGCGGTGAGGACTTCTTTGAACCGGCAGTGGCGATAACCCACAGCGACGGGAACCTCACCACCTATTTATATTATAAGGGTTCGGAGCAGAAGGCTGTCAATGGCGGCACGGAGACTGTCATCCGCCTCGCTGATGACAAGTACGCCGACGAGGTGACGCTCCACTATGTCGCCTATGCCAAGGAGAATGTCATCAAGACTTGGAGTGAGATTCGTCACAACGAGAAGAAGGCTATCACCCTTTGGCGTTATGCCAGCGGCATGTTCTATTTCAATGCCGACAAATACTTCCTCACCAACTACCATAGCGACTGGGCGCGCGAGGGACAGCCTGCCACACAACAGCTGCAGTTTGGCAAGAAGATCATTGACACCAAGCTCGGCACACGGGCCGCCATGCAGAGTGAGCCTTTCTTCGAGTTGGGCATCGATGCCCCTGCCAAGGAGAATGAGGGCAAGGTGATGCTCGGCACCATAGGCTGGACCGGTAACTTCAGCTGCACCTTTGAGGTTGACAATGTCGGCTGTCTGCGTGTCATCCCCGGCATCAATCCCTATGCTTCCGACTATGTGCTCAAAGCCGGCGAAACCTTCACAACGCCGGAGTTCGTATTCACCCTCAGCACTGACGGCACGTCCCAAGCTTCACGCAACCTCCATGACTGGGCACGCCGCTATCAGCTCTGGAATGGCGAGGGCACACGCATGACTCTGCTCAACAACTGGGAGAATACCGGCTTCGACTTCAATCAGGAGTCTTTGGCCCAGCTGATGAAAGATGCTAAGGACCTTGGCGTAGAGATGTTCCTCCTCGACGACGGATGGTTCGGCAACAAATATCCCCGTAAGGACGACCACGCCGGTCTCGGTGACTGGGAGGCTACGAAGTCAAAACTCCCTGGCGGTATCCCCGCGCTCGTGAAATCGGCACAGGAAGCCGGTGTGAAGTTCGGACTGTGGATAGAGCCCGAGATGGTGAATCCTAAGAGCGAGCTCTATGAGAAGCACAAGAACTGGGTCATCGAACAGCCCAACCGCCAGACCTACTATTATCGCAACCAGCTCGTCCTCGACCTCTCCAATCCCGAGGTGCAGAACTATGTCTTCGGCGTTGTAGACAGGCTGATGAAAGAGAATTCCAACATTGCTTACTTCAAGTGGGACTGCAACTCGCCCATCACCAACATCTACTCTCCTTATGAGAAGGCGCAGCAGGGCAACATGTACATCGACCATGTCCGTGGACTGTATAAGGTTCTCGACCGCATTCATGCCAAATATCCGGACCTGGAGATGATGCTGTGCTCCGGTGGTGGCTCGCGTTGTGACTATGCCGCCCTCCGTTATTTTGGTGAGCTGTGGCCCAGCGATGACACCGATCCCTTTGAGCGCCTCTATATCCAATGGTCTATGTCGAAGTTCTTCCCCGTGAAGGCCCTCGCCGCTCATGTCACCAACTGGAATAAGAAAGCCTCCATCAAGTTCCGTACTGATGTGGCATCGATGTGCAAGCTCGGCTTCGATATCGACCTCAAGACCATGAGCAAGGCCGACTACGCCTATACCCAGGGTGCCGTTGCCAACTGGCGTCGTCTGCAGGATGTCATCCTCAACGGTGAACTCTATCGCCTCGTCTCACCTTATGAGAGCAACCATGCCGCTGTCAACTACGTGTCACAGGATAAGAGTCATGCCGTGGTCTTCGCCTACGACCTCCATCCCCGCTTCCAGGAGCCGGTGCGCAACGTCAGACTGCAAGGTCTTGACGCCAACAGAATGTACACGGTGAAGGAAATCAACCTTATGCCCGACACCAAGTCTGCACTCGACTGCGACGGACAGCAATATACCGGTGACTTCTTGATGAAGGTGGGTCTGAACATTCTTACGGCCAATGAGGGCACGAGTCATGTCTTAGAACTCACTTTGTAGACATTCATATTATTAAGGGAAATATAAGGGCGGGTCTCGGAAGAGGCTCGCCCTTTATAGTGGTATTATATAAACTCGCCCTTTATAAAAGGGGTATTATATAATAATGTGTCTTAGAACTGGTTCTCTACGATATCCGTGAGGACGTCTTTGATGTCGAGACCAGCGGCGCGCACCTGCTGCGGGATGAAGCTGGTGGCTGTCATGCCCGGTGTAGTGTTGATTTCCAGCATGTTGACCTTGTCATTGCCGTTGGCATCCTTGGTGATGATGTAGTCGATACGGATAATGCCGTTGGCGTGGAGGATGTCGTAGATGCGGCTTGTCTCAGCAGCAACAGCCTTTGCCGTTTCAGGATTCAGACGGGCGGGGGTAATCTCCTGGACCTTGCCATTGTACTTGGCGTCGTAGTCGAAGAACTCATCCTGTGTGACGACCTCGGTAGCGGGCAGCACCACGCTCTTGTCCTTGGTCTTGTAGATACCTTGTGAAATCTCAGTACCCTTGAGGTAGCTCTCTACCATAGCCTCGTTACTCTCCATGAAAGCCACGCGGAGGGCGGGAGCGAGCTGGTCGGCGTTCTTCACCTTGCTCACGCCGAAGCTGGAGCCGTCAGCGGCAGGCTTGACGAAGCAGGGCATGCCTAAGCGCTTCTCGATGGCCTCGGCATCGTAGTCCTCGCCACGGCGCAGCAGAATGCTGTCGGCGACATTGACGCCGAAGCCGCGGAGGTAGTTGTTCA
>Ga0256406_1001030_pt1 | contig 46601 bp, 44 predicted proteins | sample RumenRJG_03DNA_FD_185986 | JGI IMG/M metagenome (GOLD analysis project Ga0256406, IMG submission 185986) | Bovine rumen microbial communities from Lethbridge, Alberta, Canada - RJG_03 | ecosystem: Host-associated > Mammals > Digestive system > Stomach > Rumen | place: Canada: Alberta | collected... | reverse complement strand
CAACAAAGCTAATCACTTTTTAGTGAAAATCGTAATGTTTGAGCGCTTTTTCAAATGCGTTCGAAGAACGCATCCCCCAGTTATATCGTGCCTTTGTTTTAAAGACCTCTAAAAGTTTGCTGCAAAAGTACAAAATAATGTTGGCAAAAGTAGAAGAAATGAGATTTTTATTTTAACTTTGCATTAATTTAATGCGTACAATGAATAATCAATAAAGGATAACGGTTATGAAACACGTGAAATCTATCACAGCAGGCCTTTGCCTGCTTACCCTGGTAAGCTGTGGAAGCTATCAGGGCAACGGTGCCGCCATAGGTGCCGGTGCCGGTGCCGCTCTCGGCGGTATCATCGGCAATATTATCGGAAAAGACTCCAAGGCTACAGCCATCGGTGCTGCCATCGGTGCTGCCGTAGGCTCTGGAACAGGCGCGCTCATTGGTCACCACATGGACAAGGTGGCGCAGGAGGTTTCTGCCGAGGTACAGAACGCAAAGGTTGAGGAGGTTACTGATGCCAACGGTCTGAAGATGGTGAAGGTCTCCTTCGACTCCGGCCTTCTCTTCCCGCTGAACTCTGCTACTCTGAATGCCGCGTCGAAGAACGATCTTTCGCAGTTTGCCAATGTTCTGAAGAAGAACTCCGACTGCCTTGTCAATGTCTATGGACATACCGACAAGACCGGCACCGATGCCATCAATATCCCACTGTCGCAGAAGCGCGCACAGTCGGTAGTCGACTTCCTTAAGCAGCACGGCGCTTCCAGCAGCCAGTTCAAGGTTGTTGAGGGCAAGGGAAGCTCAGACCCTGTACCCGGTCATGAGAACACCGTTAAGGACGAGGCCAATCGCCGTGTAGAAGTATACATCTATGCTTCTGAGAAGATGATTAATGAGGCTAAGAAAAAAGCTGGCGAATAAACGCTATTGTTCCTCACTAAGGCTCGGATGAAAGGCTTGTTGCCGTCATCCGGACCTTCGTGAGGAAATATTACACATTTTATCAAGTTTCTGAAATGAATCAATCGCTTGCAGGGTGCGGTCCTTGTGACCGTATGTAACCTATGTGGTTGACTTTTTGCTCCTCCAGAAAACATTTTTAGTTTGCGGACGGCCCCTAACCCTACCTAGGTGCACCCTGCAAAGGATTGGAAACGTTCGAAACTTGTTTACATTTATTTATATAAAACACCCCTCTATGCAGGGCAGCTTAAGGAAATGCGTAAGGTTGTCAAAGTAGTTAAATGGTTGTTCGTGTTGCTTTTCGCGTCATCCATAGTATCCGTTATAGTGCTCAGGTTCGTGCCCGTAGTAGCCACACCACTGATGTTCATCCGTTGCTTTCAGCAAATAGGCGACGGTGAGAGCATAAAGCTCCATCACTCCTGGGTGTCACTGGACGACATGCCTAAGTCGATGCCGGTGGCGGTGATGGCCAGTGAAGACCAGAACTTCCTGAAGCACCATGGTTTCGACTATGGGGCCATACAGCGTGCTGCCCGTGAGAATATGGAGGGTGGACGCATCCGCGGTGGCAGTACCATCTCCCAGCAGACAGCAAAGAACGTATTTCTCTGGCCGGGACGCTCATGGGTCCGCAAAGGCTTGGAAACTTATTTCACGTTTCTCATCGAACTTTTCTGGTCCAAGCAGCGTATCATGGAGGTTTATCTGAACTCCATTGAGATGGGCGACGGCATCTATGGTGTCGAGGCTGTGGCGGAACAGCATTTCAACCGTTCCGCATCGGAGCTGACAAGGGCCGACTGCGCACTCATCGCCGCCACGCTCCCCAACCCACGTCATTTCAGTTCTGCTCATCCGGGACCTTATATGAGAAAGCGGCAGGCGTGGATACTACATCAGATGACGTTTATGCCGGCATTCCCGGAATAGCTTTTTAATGCCGACAGACAAAATTGTTCTGTATGATTTGCCGAATAAAAAGATTTTCGTACATTTGTATCGGCAAAGTATAGGGTGCATTGGCTATTGTCACGATGGTGTTCACCGCCGCATAACGCTATTGCTTCCTCTTATCATAATTGATGGCTCGCTGTAAGGGCCATCGGTGTAATTATTCATATCACGATGTCTGATATCTTAAACGACTTGAACGAAAGCCAGCGGAAAGCTGTAGAATACTGCGACGGAGCACAGCTCGTCATTGCCGGAGCAGGTTCCGGAAAGACCAGGGTGCTCACCTATAAAATAGCATACCTCTTAGAGAAAGGCATGAAGCCATGGGCCATACTGGCACTGACCTTTACCAACAAGGCTGCCAGAGAGATGAAGGATCGCATCGGCAAACTTGTCGATGAGGAGAATGCGCGTAGCCTCAATATGGGCACATTCCATTCTATCTTCGCGCGTATACTGCGTGTAGAGGCTGAGCATATAGGCTATCAGCCTAACTACACCATCTACGACCAGACTGACAGTCGCACGCTTATCAAGAATATTATCAAGGCGCAGGGACTCGACGACAAGAAATATAAGCCTTCGACGGTACAGAGCATCATCTCCCGGGCCAAGAACGGCCTATACACCGCCGAGGACTATGGCGATGACGCTGGTTTCGCTGAGCGCGACAATAATGCCGACATGAGTGCTATGCCTTCGATATTCATGTCGTATCAGAATCATCTCAGACAGGCCAACGCTATGGACTTCGACGACCTGTTGCTTAACACGTATAAGCTGTTCAATGAGAACAATGACATCCGCCTAAAGTATTCCCACCGCTTCAACTATATATTGATAGACGAGTATCAGGATACCAACTCCGCACAGCAGGCTATCATCTCGCAACTATCAGGAGACGGCAACCGCGTCTGCGCCGTCGGCGACGACTACCAGAGCATCTACTCGTTCCGCGGGGCCAACATCGACAATATCCTGGATTTCCAGGATAAGTTCCCCGGTGCCAAGCTCTTTAAGTTGGAGAGAAACTACCGCAGCACGCAGAGCATCGTCGAGGCCGCCAACTCTCTGATGAAGCATAACCAGCGACAGATCAAAAAGGATGTATACAGCGACGAGGCTAAAGGCGACAAGATACAGTACCGGCCGGCATACAGCGACAAGGAGGAGGCCGCCATCGTAGCCAATGAGATTAGAAGGATACGCCGGGAGGAGAATGGACAGTACAGCGATTTTGCCATCCTCTACCGTACCAACGCACAGAGCCGTACCTTTGAGGAGGAGTTCAGGAAGGACAATATACCTTATAAGATATATGGTGGCCTGTCGTTCTATCAGCGGAAGGAGATAAAGGATGTTATAGCCTATTTCCGCATGGTATCGAATCCAGATGATGAGGAGGCTTTCCTCCGTATCGTGAACTATCCCGCACGCGGCATAGGTAATACGACGATACAGAAGATTAACGCGTCGGCGGCAAGTAATGGTGTATCGCCTTGGAAGGTGATATCGCAGCCCGGGCTCTACGGACTGAATGTCAACAAGGGAACGCTCACGAAGTTGGACTCTTTCCGCGAGCTGATAGTATCCTTTATCGACAAAGCCGACAAGACCGATGTATATACTCTCGGAAAGGAGATTATAATGCAGAGTGGTATCTCGGCAGACATTTATTCCTCGAAAGACCCGGAGTTTATCTCCAAACAGGAGAACCTTGAGGAGTTGTTGTCCAGTATGCAGTCTTTCGTTGCTGCTAACACCGAAGAGGGTAGGGGCGATGAGATTTATCTAAGGGATTATCTTGCCGATGTGGCGCTGATTACTGACCAGGATAATGACGGCAATGACAACAACACTGTTACGATGATGACAATCCATGCCGCAAAAGGACTGGAATTCCCTACCGTCTTTGTCGTTGGTCTTGAGGAACAGATATTTCCAAGTCCGATGGCCGCGCAGTCGAAGCGCGGTCTTGAAGAGGAACGCCGTTTACTATATGTGGCTATCACACGGGCGGAACGGCATTGTATTCTTACGAATGCACGCAACCGGTTCCGCTATGGCAGCATGCAGTTGGATGTGCCAAGCCGTTTCCTTGCCGACATCGACAAGAATCTTATAAAATCTTATGAGAGTGATAATGGCTTCGACGACTATGGCGGTGACGGCATCGACGGCGTACGCTCTGCCTTCGGCGGTAGGACTGCCGGTTATGGTGGTAGGATGCCGTGGGACCGTAAGGCACGCCCTTGGGAGACGACCCCGCGTCTTGATAACCGTTACCAGAACTCTGAGCCTGTCGCTGGACAGTTCATGGCCGACCCGAAGCTGAAGGTTACCCATCCTCGCCGGCCTGAGAAACCCGTGGACCCGTTCTCGGATCGTGCCAGGGCTATATTATCTGCCGAGGGGACGCGTTTTCGCCGTGTCGGCAAATCTGTCTCTCGGTCATCTGAAATAAAGGGGTTGTCGTCGGAAGGCAAGGCTCCTGAGAAAAAGAAACCGACAAGCATCCGTATGGCGGCGGGTGAGCTGAAGGTTAACAGTGTAATCGAGCACCAGCGCTTTGGTATCGGCACGGTCGTAGAACTCGAGGGCTCAGGTGAAAATGCCAAGGCTACTGTCATGTTCCGCAATGCGGGAAGAAAACAGCTGCTCTTGAAATTCGCCAAGTTTACCATTGTCGGATAGAACACCGGAGACAGAGTTTAAACGTATTGTAGTTGACTGTTGTTAAATAAAAAATCTGTCCAATGAGAATAACGATACTGCAGCAGAATATAGCATGGGCTGAGCCAGAAGTGAACTGCTCACATGCCGGAAAGATGATAAGCGAAACCCCCGGAAGTGATATCTACGTGCTTCCTGAGATGTTTTCTACAGGCTTCGCGGTCAACCCCAATGGCATAGCCGAAAGTAACGGGTATTCTCTCAGATGGATGATGAGAACGGCGAAGGCCACCGCCGCTGCAATAGTTGGAAGTGTGGCAACGGAGGAAAACGGGAAATACTACAACCGTTTCTACTTCGTAAAACCTGATGGGAGCTACACGAAGTATGACAAACGACACCTTTTCACCTATGGTGGAGAGGATAAGGAATTTACCGCTGGTAATGAGCGCGTTGTGGCGGAGTGGAAAGGCCTTAGAATCCTTTTGGAAGTTTGCTATGATCTCCGCTTCCCTGTATGGTCGAGAAACCGCGGAGACTATGACATTATTATATATGTAGCCAATTGGCCAGCATCACGGAAGGCAGCCTGGGACACGCTTCTAAGGGCACGCGCCATAGAGAACCAATGTTTCGTGGTGGGAGTGAACCGTGTAGGAGTGGACAGGGTGTGCAGTTACAGTGGAGGTTCCGCAATCATAAATGCCTATGGTGAGACCATTGCCGACTGTGAAAACGATAGGGAATGTGTTGCCACGGCAGATATCAACGTGCACTCTTTGCAGGCTTTCAGGAAGAAGTTTCCTGTTCTTAACGATGCTGACGCTTTCACTCTCGGGTAAAATTTGTATAAACAAGAATGAGAAGTCAATTGTTATGAGTGCTACAGAACTATTCAGAAAAGATCATTTCGCGGATTTGATAGGTGCAGAACTCGTGGATGCCGGAGAGGGATGGGCAAAAGCCCGAATGCTTGTTACTGACAAACACCTCAACGGTAACGGTGTCTGTCAGGGTGGTGCCATATTTGCCCTTGCCGATCTCACGCATGCTGCCGCTATGAACAGCCACGGTATGAATACTGTGTCGGCCAACTCCAATATAGTCTTCTTAAATCCAGCTCATGAAGGGTGGCTCTTTGCAGAGGCGCATGTGGTAGCAGACCATCATAAGCTCCCGTTTGCAGAAGTGAAGATTACCGATGAGGGTGGTACCGTTATAGCTATTATGTCAGGAAGCGGATACCGTCTAAGTCGTTGATGTGGGTATGATATAAGCTTTTAGTTTACATTTACTTAAACAACGTAAAATATTGGTATGCAATAGGTTAACTTTGTATATTAAAGTTAGCCTATTGTCTTTTACCGTAGTTCTGTATAGTTGGAAATAACCTTGTCGCAGTATTGGCGTATATCATCGGCGCTATTGGTAGTGGCCAGTCCAATGACATACGCACCACTGGCTCTTCCGGCCTTGAGACCGTTGAAGGAATCCTCAAACACGGTACAGTCTTTAGCTTCATAACCAAACCGAGCCGCGCCACGAAGATAGCAGTCTGGAGAAGGTTTGCTCTCAGCAAAGTCCTCGCTGGTCAGTATGGCGTCGAAATACTGTTTCATCTCCGGACACTTGGCATATACAGCGGCCATTTTTGCCTTGTTGGAACTGGTTACAACAGCTGTCTTGACACCTTTTTGCATTAATCCAGTGACATATTCCGGAAAACCCTTGATGTAATCAAAGTGCATATGCTGCTCAAAATCGTCGAGCCGCCGTGTTATCTCGTCTTGGGTCTTTTTATCTCCGGCGAAATAATGGTCATATATCTGGACCAGGGTAGAGCCCTTTATTTTCTGGGCTATCATAGCGTCATTGAAATATTCCTTGAAGATTTCGCTCCAGAAAACGGTGTATTGTGGCTCGGTATTAAACACCACACCGTCGAGGTCGAATAGTGCTGCTTTCATCTTTTTACCTTAATTTATTGTTATTCCAAATGCAAAGTTACGAATTTATTTTGTAACTTTGCGGTTAACTGCATCATTAAGACTGACAGAAAATGAATGAGATACTGCAATATTTCCCCGAACTCACTGACAATCAGCGTGAACAGCTGGCACAACTCGATGCGCTATACCGTGATTGGAACGCCAAGATAAACGTTATATCGCGAAAGGATATCGACAATCTTTATCAGCATCATGTGCTTCACTCCATGGCTATAGCTCGGTTTATAAAGTTTAAACCGGGAACGACGGTGTTGGACCTTGGCACTGGTGGCGGTTTCCCTGGCATACCCTTGGCCATAATGTTCCCGGAGGTCCGGTTCCGCCTTATCGATGGAACCGGCAAGAAGGTGCGCGTGGCTCAGGAGGTGGCAACGGCCATTGGACTTAAGAACGTGGAATGTGTTCACGAAAGAGGCGAGGACGAACGTGGCAAGTTCGACTTTGTGGTCTCGCGTGCCGTCATGCCCCTTCCTGATTTGGTGAAGTTGGTCCGAAAGAACGTCTCAGAGAAAAACAGCAATGCGGTTGAGAATGGACTGATAGTGCTGAAGGGCGGTGATCTCAAAGATGAGGTGAAACCTTTCAAACATATCGTCGAATTAAATGAAATAAACCAATGGTTCAATGACGACTGGTTCGCTGAGAAGTATGTAATATACCTGCCTTTATAATATTGTTGAACAATGTATTACATTTATTAGTTCATCTATTATATTAAGATAATTAAGAATAAGAAATAGTTCAGGATTTATGTTGAATATACAAAGATTTGTCTGTAATATGATCCGGGAGAATTGTTATGTGGTAAGCGATTCTTCCAAGGAATGCGTCATCATCGACTGTGGAGCATACTATGAGGAGGAGAGACGTGCCATCGTCGATTACATCGCTGAGGAAACACTGAAACCAGTACATCTGCTAGCCACTCATGGACATCTCGATCATAACTTTGGAAACAACACAATCTTTGAGAAGTTCGGTCTGAAGCCGGAAGTCGGCTTTGGCGACAGCAAGTTTATGGAGGACCTCAAGGGACAGGCGAAGAATACATTCGGTGTAGAGGTGAACTATGACTTTCCTCCGGTCGGACATTTTTTTGAAGATGAGGAGGTCATTACCTTCGGAACACACGAACTAAAGGTTATATCAACACCGGGGCATACACCTGGCGGCGTAACATTCTACTGCGAGGACGAAAACGTGGCGTTTACCGGTGACACTCTTTTCAAAGGGAGCATCGGAAGAACAGACTTGGGAGGCTCTATGTTCATGATAATAAACAGCTTGCGGGAGTTGGCTCAGCTTCCTGATAACACTACTGTGCTGCCCGGTCACGGAGAGAGTACAACCATCGGCGACGAACTTGCCCATAACCCATATATGGACAGATAGCAGTAGTAGGGTAGTGCCATTAGAATATTCTTCTAATATAAGATAATGAATTTAAACTTTAACGCCATAGGCAAACTGGATGACTCCGAAAAGGGGAGTGGACAAGTTGCGCGGGGGCGACAACAGCAGCATATAAGCAAGGATGTCGACAACTCACGCATCATCCTCGGCATAGATCCAGGCACCAACGTCATGGGTTACGGCGTGCTCAAAGTAACTGGAAACAAGGCGGAGCTGGTTGTTATGGGTGTCATCGACATGCGACGGCAGAAGGATATGTACCTTCGCCTCGGAAAGATATTCGACCGCGTTACAGGCATCATTGATGAGTATCTTCCCGACGAGATGGCTATCGAAGCTCCGTTCTTCGGTAAGAATGTACAGTCAATGCTTAAGCTCGGTAGGGCCCAAGGTGTAGCTATAGCTGCGGCGATACACCACAGCGTTCCTATACATGAGTATGCGCCGTTGAAAATTAAGATGGCAATCACCGGCAACGGACAGGCCTCAAAGGAACAGGTGGCGGCGATGCTGCAACGTCTTCTGAACCTACGCGACGACCAACTGCCGCATTTCCTGGATGCTACCGACGCACTTGCAGCGGCCTACTGTCATTTCCTGCAACTTGGAAGACCAGAGACGGGAGCCCGGCATTATGGAAGTTGGAAAGATTTCGCGATAAAGAACAAGGAGAAGATACATGGCGTTTAGTCTGACCAATGTTGGTCACCAATGGGCAAGTAAACAGTTAGACGTTCAGCTGTGCTGACGAAAAATTCCGTTATGGCTACAGTGCGGCATTCTGATATACATATTGTTTCGAATATAAAAGAATTGTAAGTCGATAGAACTATGCAGACGATTATTAAAATATTCAATGGAGTGGTCCGTATGCCAAAATGGCGTATGGCAGAACCCGTAAACTTCGAGGCGTGTGACGGTGAGCATATTGCCATCGTAGGACCAAACGGAGGCGGCAAGTCGATGCTTGCCGAGATTATTGTGGGCAGTCATCCTCTGCTTATGAAGGACCCGGAATATGATTTCGCACCAAGCCGTCACAAGATGGTCAGCGACAACATAAAGTATATCACTTTCCGCGATACCTATGGTGGTGATAACGATAAGACCTACTATCTGCAGCAGAGATGGAATCAGACGGAGATAGACGAGAAGACGCCTACCGCCGGGGAGAAACTCGAGGAGGCCTTCCTGCTTGCAGGCGAGGACACAGCCGAGCGCCGCAAGCTGCAGGAGCATATCTACGACATGTTCGAGATGCGTTCGTTCCTCGACAAATACGTCATCCTGCTCTCGAGTGGTGAACTCAGGAAGTTCAAACTTGCCACGGCACTCTTTGGTGAGCCGAGAGTACTCATGATGGACAACCCTTTCATAGGTCTCGACGCCGAGACACGCGACCAGCTTAAAGCTCTGCTCAGGGACCTGACAAAGGAGCGCGCTCTGCAGATTATTCTGATTCTTTCAAAGACCGATGATATCCCTGACTTCATAACGCATGTCGTGGAGGTAAGAGACATGAAGGTGTTGCCAAAGGTATCCCTGAACGAGTATCTGGCAAAGAGAAAGCCGATGCCTTCGCGGGTCTTGACCGATGAAATCGCGGAAAAGATAAAGTCGTTACCTTATCAAGGCGATGACTTGATGGCTGACGAAGTGGTGCGCTTGCATCACGTTAGTATCGTCTATGGAAAGCGAACAATACTAAAATCCCTCGACTGGACTGTACATAATGGAGAGCACTGGACGCTCAGCGGGCAGAACGGTGCAGGAAAATCGACGCTTCTGAGCCTTATCTGTGCTGATAATCCACAATCGTATGCCTGCGATATCACACTTTTCGGAAGACAGAGAGGCAGCGGAGAGAGCATTTGGGATATAAAGAAGCATATCGGATATGTCTCACCGGAGATGCATCGGGCATACCACCGCGACATGCCGGCTATAAATGTAGTGGCAAGTGGTCTGAAAGATTCTGTCGGTCTTTACGCTAAGCCAACAGGAATGGAAGTGGAGACTTGCAAGTTCTGGATGGACGTCTTCGGGCTTGTGGGCAAGGAAGAACACTCATTCCTCGAACTGTCAAGCGGAGAGCAACGTCTCGTACTACTGGCACGTGCCTTTGTTAAAGATCCGGAGCTCCTTATACTTGATGAGCCTTTGCATGGCTTAGACAATAACAACCGGCGTCTGGTGAAGGATGTTATAAATGCTTTTTGCCAACGCCGTAACAAAACTCTTATTATGGTCTCGCACTACCGTTCGGAATTTCCGGAATGTATAGACCACGAGAAGACATTAATAAAGGTAAAAAACTAACATACGAAATTAATGCTGCTATGAAGAAGGTTATTCTATCACTCCTCATGATGCTTGCACTGGCAGTTGGTACTGAGGCGCAGGAGGCCAGGCAACGCGTTTTCCAGCAGATTCATGACAAGGCTTACATTATTGCTAATGATTCTAAGGAGGCTATGTCGGTCCGCAAACTGGCTATATTCCGTGTTGACGCTGTAAACTACCTAAGCACCAAGACGCTTACTGCGCTGACAGATACCACAAGACATCTATCACAAGAGGAAATAACTCAGCTTAACGACCAGCTTGATTCGATGGCATACTTCATGTACGACTACGAAAATCTTTTTAACAAAGAATATACCCGGGCGCGGACGGAAAAGCAGAAACAGAAAATCATAAAGATTTTCCGGGATGTCAGCATCAACAATCCTCTTTATAACGACCCAGACAGACAACTGGTCCTGGCTTATTACAATAGGGAGGATTTCCTCACACAGTTCTCACTGGACACCAACTGGGTGAAAGCCGTTTCTGAAGTAAAGGAAAGGCTAAAGGAAAATTAAGGTGGTAAAAAGTTAGGGCATGATTGACTCTCAAGGTCAATCATGCCTTTTTCGCATCAATAGCATATAAGTAGGGTCAAGGAACAGGTTTTCTCAACAAACAGAATGATGTGGAGACATGATTAGCAACCCACAAGCAGCGACGAGGAACCTGCAAAAGCAGAGATTATAAATTATTTTATAAAAAGTTTACAAGATAGTATTGAATTTTGAAAAAATTTACTACCTTTGCAAAAGTTATCCTGAAAACAATCTTTTTTACCTTAAAGCTTGGCTAATACCTATAAAAAAAGCGGCAACCTGTGAAGGTTCCCGCTTTTTTTAATGTCCTTTCCTCAACCCTTTTTGCTATTAAAGGTTAAGGAAAGGATATTGCTATATCTCAATTAAAGTCTTATATCGTCTTTTTACAAAGAGACTATCATTCAAAAGTCAATTTGTCAGAGCCATCAGGCTTATCAACCTTTATCGTCTCACCTTGTTTTATCTCGCCAGAAAGGATGCGCTCACAGATGCCATCCTCGATATAAGTCTGTATGGCACGTTTCAAAGGACGTGCTCCAAACTGCACGTCGTATCCCTTTGTCGCAACGAATTCCTTTGCAGCATCCGATACCTCTATGTTGTAGCCAAGGTCGGCGATGCGCTTGGAGAGACCGCGTAACTCTATGTCGATAATCTTCTTTATGGCGTCAAGGTCAAGCTGGTCGAAGGTGATAATCTCGTCGAGGCGGTTCAGAAACTCAGGTGCAAACTGCTTGCTAAGACTCTTCTGGATGATACTTCTGGCATATTCCTTGTCTTTCTCTCCATTAGAGATGCTGTTAGCATTGCCAGCTGAGAAGCCTATACCACGTCCGAACTCCTTCAACTGACGTGTTCCGGCATTCGAGGTCATGATAATCACCGTATTACGGAAGTCGACAAGACGTCCATTGCCATCGGTGAGACGGCCTTCATCAAGCACTTGCAGCAAAAGATTGAACACATTGCCGTGAGCCTTCTCAATTTCGTCAAGCAGAACGATGGAGTAGGGGTGACGGCGTACCTGCTCTGTGAGCTGTCCACCCTCCTCATAACCGACATATCCTGGAGGTGCTCCTATGAGACGTGAAGTGTTGAAGCTCTCTGTGTATTCACTCATGTCAATACGTATCAGCGCATCCTTAGAGCCAAACATGTATTCTGCGAGTTTCTTAGCCAGGTAGGTCTTACCCACACCTGTAGGACCGAGGAACATGAATGCGCCAATAGGGTGGTTCGGGTCACGCAAACCTACTCGATTGCGTTGTATAGCCTTCACCATCTTGTCTATTGCCGGGTCCTGGGCTATGACCTCTTTTTTCAGTTCTACAGCCATATTACGGAGTCTTACGCCTTCAGCCTCCTGCATCCTTTGCACAGGTACACCGGTCATCATTGAAACGACGTCGGCTACCTGGTTCTCATTGATTTCCGTTCTTTCACTATCCTCACCTTTCTCCCATTTAAGTTGCATGGAGGCGAGCTGGTTCTCCAACTCCGTCTGTCGGTCGCGGTAGCTGGCTGCCATTTCAAAGTTCTGTGCCGATACGGCAGACACCTTCTTGGCCTTAACGTTCTCTATCTCCTTTTCTGTATCGATGATTTCCTGTGGAACCTCATCGTGTTGCAGATGAACGCGAGAGCCGACCTCATCAAGGGCATCAATAGCCTTATCAGGGAAATAACGGTCGGTGATATAGCGGTCGGTGAGTTGTACGCAGGCCTTAAGGGCATCGTCTGTGTATCTGACATGATGATGATCCTCATAACGTCCTTTGATGTTCTGAAGGATCTGTAAAGTCTCATCAGCTGTCGTCGGCTCAACTAGAACTTTCTGGAAACGACGCTCCAAAGCACCGTCTTTCTCTATCGAATTACGGTACTCGTCGAGTGTTGTCGCGCCAATGCACTGTATAGTGCCACGTGCCAATGCTGGCTTGAGGATATTCGCCGCATCCATGGAGCCTGGCGTGCTGCCAGCTCCAATGATGGTGTGTATCTCGTCAATGAATATAATGATGTCCGGGTTCTTTTCCAACTCCTGTATCAGGCCACGGATACGTTCCTCGAACTGTCCGCGATACTTCGTTCCTGCTACGATAGCAGTCATATCAAGACTAACCACTCGCTTGTTGAATAGCGCCGGACTTGTGTTATGATGAACAATTAGCTGTGCCAATCCTTCTACGATAGCACTTTTTCCGACTCCAGGCTCTCCAATGAGGATAGGGTTGTTTTTCTTCCGGCGTCCGAGAATTTCACAGACGCGTTGTATCTCTCGCTCGCGCCCTACTACGGGGTCGAGTTTCCCGTCAGCAGCCGCATTAGTGAGGTCAGTGCTGAAGTTGTCGAGGATAGGAGTTTTCGACTTACCGTCGTGCTGTCGTGCTGTTGCCGTAGCGCTACCTCCCTGGTGTCCTTGAGAGTTCTGATTTCTCTGTGACTCCATCATAGGGTCGTCGTCCTCTTCCTCATCGGGCATCCCGACACTGTCTACAGTGTTGTTGGTCTTCTTCTGGAACGCTGATGCAGCGAGCTCATAGTTGAGATCGTTGTTCTCAAGGACCAACTTAGCTCCATTGTCGACATTATCGTGCAGTATAGCAAGCAGAAGGTGTGGAACTTCAACTGTCTGCGATCGCTGCAGGCGTGCTTCCAGAACGGCGAGCCGCAGTATGTTGTTAGCCTGATCGTTGAGCAGCATCTCGGTATTGAGCAGCATTTTGCCGGCGTTGTTCTCCGTAATACGCTCCTCCAACTGTTGCTTGATGTTATCAGTATTAAGGTGAAGCCGGGTAAAGAGGTCCTGCACAGGGCCGTCTTTTTCCCGTAGTATACCTAAGAGAATGTGCTCAGGTCCCACAGAGGTGCTGGCAAGTCTTTCGGCTTCCTCCCTGCTGAAGGATAGTACTTCTGAAACCTTAGGTGAGAATTGATTTATCATATAAATATCCTCCTAAACAATCCGTTTGTGTTAATACTCTATTTATTTGTATTATGTATTAGCAAATGGTGTGCCAAAGTACTATTAAGGCTGATTTTTGTTACAGAGCCTCATCGTCAGGGCGTGGGACAGAGCCTTTTAGTGGCTTTCTTTTCACGACGCTATGTCGTTTCTTCTTAAGCCATTCCTGTTTTCGCCGTTCGTAATCGTCCCTGTGCCGTTCCAAGAAGTTATCTGCCATATAAATAATGTATAAGTTCCTTGTACACTTCCTTAATATAGAATAATCCTGTTCTGCTACAGAAGAGTATCTACTTACCGTTGAAACTGCTGTATATGACGGTTATCTTCAGAGCTTCGGGATTGTCCGTTCCACCCAACAGCCTTGTCGAAGTCAGCGACATATTGTTGGAAACGCCTATAATGGTCGTCGTACCACTTGAGGTTTTTGACGTCTGCACGTTAACCGGAACCAGTACAACCCTATTCCAGTTCTGAGAGCTGTTGCCATTAAGTTTGCTCCTATACATATTGTTTATCATTCCGGAGATGTTTCCGAAGAGATAGCTGTTGCTAGACGACGAGTATGTACTTAGAAAAGACGTTTTATAGTCTGGGAGCCTGTTATTGGCGAAGAAAGTATAGAGACTGTCTTCGGGAATCATCAGCACATTTGCTGGCACATCAAGACTGTACTCTGAATGGTTTTGGTTAACCATACGCGGTATGTTGAGTCTTGCCGTATTGATTGTATCCTTCTCATGGCCTGACATTATCTCCGTTACTGGCAGTGTAACCTCGGTATAGAGGCCTGCCGGAGTCTTAAGATATGTGCAGGACTTATCATTTGCAATCTCCTTGAGCTTGTCCTTATTGGTTGAAAGGGTAGTGGTCTGCAGTACTTCCTCCGTTCCTGCAAAAGAAGAGCTTACGGAATATATTGAGTCTGCCTTCTCACCATACCTAAAGTAGAAAGCAAATAGCGGCACGCTGACATTAACCATGCTTCCTATTCCGCCTGTGTTCTCGAAATAGAATCCCGGAAGAACGTTATGAATAAAGAGGTAGTTGTTATGGAAATATTCCGGATGAGCATAGTACTGCCTCATAACATATGTGCCAATGTTGTTGTATGTTACACCGTCCTTTGTGAACGGCTTATTCATCCTGATACGAATGTTCTTGACATAACTTGACGAGTTACGCGCTTCGTCGCTGATGGTCTCATCATGTAGAGTGTATGTAAGGTCCTGGTGGAAAGAGTTCTTGCTGACCTTTCCCTCTTTGATGGGGTCGTAGTCGGTGGAATAGTAGACGCCTTCCTCCATGGGAGAATCCATGAGATAGGCTCTTGTCTTCATCTGTGCCAGGGAGTCACCGTAATAGCTGTCGAATGTCAACTCAATATCGCATGAGTCAGCAATAATCTTCCCATCGGCATCCCTACTGTAAATCTCTTTCTCAGCAGGCAGCTCGAAGTTATCGAGGGTATGGAACTGTGTCATGAAGTTCGCACGCACCACATCACCAGTCTCCGGGTCTTTCACTCTTCCGAGATATCCCGTAGTGTTCCTTGCAAGGATGTAATCAGCAAGAATAGTCCGTGATGTGACATGGAACGAATCAGCTTCCACAGTGAGCTTGTCGGCAGGCGGTGTTAGCGATGAACCTAATGTATCTGTTGTGTCGTCACATGCCGCAAGGGTCAGACCGGCAAGAGCCAACAGGAATATTTTCTTTGCTTTCATGTGTTATGTCTGAGATGATAAGTTTTTACCTGAATATTTTTAAAACAATATGACTCTATAGGTTTTCCGGTGGATGCCGTCAGCCTCCGTCCGATACCTATAGAGTCGCATTCGAATTATTCCTCCATGAGCTTCTCGTAGAAGTCCTTGTAGACATTGCCAATGTCTGTAGTGGGATGCTCGAGTATCGGCTTATCACTGGCCTTGGCATAATCGATGATATCCTGCTTGACTTCAGGCCTGGTTCTGACGATACCGTCAGAATAATCTATTGCCAGCTTGCCGAGTTCAAGATAGTCGAACTTGTCACCATATTTCTTCAGCAACGATGCCTTGGCATCCTTATATTCAAGACATTTCTTGAACTTATTGCCGAAATCACCGTTTGGCTGATCCGAGAACATCGATGTAACGACTTTTGCATTTGCAAACTGTGGCTCGTCCTTGTATGCTGTCTTCACGTAGAAAGGCAGTACGGCACTCATCCAGCCTTGGCAATGTATGATGTCTGGGGTCCAACGAAGTTTTTTCACCGTTTCCAAGACACCACGTGCGAAGAAGATAGCACGCTCTCCGTTGTCAGGATAATCGTTGCCCATCTCGTCCCGAGTCATTTTGCGTTTTTGAAAGTAGTCCTCATTGTCGATGAAATAGACCTGTATGCGGGTCTGGGGTATGGAGGCGACCTTGATGATCAGTGGATGGTCTGTATCGTCGATTATAACATTAATCCCGGAAAGTCGTATGACCTCGTGCAGCTGACCGCGGCGCTCATTGATGTTACCCCATTTTGGCATGAAAGACCGAATCTCATAGCCCGCGCTCTGCATATATGTCGGCAGGTCGTAGCCAAAAGACGACATCTCCGATTCAGGTACGTAGGGGTTAATCTCCTGATTGACGAACAATACTTTCTTTCCCATATTTTTCTTTTCTTACTCTGAATTATGGCCCTTTCGTTTGTTTTAAGACGCGGCCAATAGTCTTGAATTTATAATTCAACGTGCAAAGTTACGAAAAAAAACCGATATTTTTTGTCTTTCTCATAAAAATGTTGTTACTTTGCACGCCGAAAATAGGAAATTGGTAATGAAAGTATTCGAAAAGATTGTAGATCTTCAGAACGAACTCTTCCAGGTTCGCAAAGAAGGAAAGTCAGTCGGCCTGGTTCCTACGATGGGCGCCCTGCATGAAGGACACGCTTCGCTGATCCGCCGAAGTGTTAAGGAAAACGATGTAACAGTAGTATCCGTATTCTTGAATCCTACTCAGTTCAATGACAAGGGAGACCTGGACCGCTATCCGCGTACTTTGACGTCTGACTGTCAGCTCGTTGATGGTTGCGGGGCACAGTACGTTTTCGCCCCGTCAGTGAAGGAGATGTATCCTGAACCTGATACACGTCACTTCGAGTTCCCTCCTCAGTCCACCGTTATGGAAGGTGCCAAACGCCCTGGACATTTCAATGGCGTCTGCCAGGTTGTCAGTCGTCTATTCTACATTGTTCGTCCTGACCGTGCATACTTTGGTGAGAAGGACTGGCAGCAGATAGCTGTAGTAAAGCGTCTCGTAAGCTACATAGGCATGGACAAGACCCTGAAGATCGTTGAGTGCCCGATAGTCCGCGACGAGGATGGTCTGGCCAAGAGCTCACGCAACTCTCTTCTGACAAAGGAGGAGCGTGCCATTGCCCCAAATATCTACCGTGCTTTGAAGGAGAGCGTTGACTACGCAAAGTCGCATACTGTACAGGAGACTCATGACTGGGTAGTAGACGAGATTAATGCCGTAGACGGACTGGAAGTGGAATATTTCGAGATTGTCGATGGAAACACTCTCCTTGATGTCCAGTCCTGGGATGACAGCAAATACATAGTAGGCTGTATCACAGTCTATTGTGGCAAGACTCCAATCAGACTTATCGACCATATAAAGTATAAAGAAGAAGCATAGAAAGTCATGCAAATAGAAGTTCTGAAATCAAAACTCCATTGTGTAACCGTTACTGAGGCAAACCTCAACTATATGGGCAGCATCACTATTGATGAGGACCTTATGGATGCCGCAGGACTTATTGCCGGGGAGAAAGTGCAGATTGTAGACAATAATAACGGTGAGCGCCTTGAGACCTATATCATCAAAGGTGAGCGCGGCTCAGGTTGTATATGTCTTAATGGTGCTGCGGCGCGGAAAGTACAGGTCGGTGATACGGTTATTATCATAGCATACGCCATCATGGATTTTGAAGAGGCAAAGACATACAAGCCGATAGTTGTTTTCCCAAAAGAAGGCAATAAGCTTTAAGTCGTTTCTTTATTTCGAAAAGAACTCCGCGATTACGAAATTAAAGTTATTTACTTTAAAAGAGGCTTTCTCAGATTGACTGGAGAAGGCCTCTTTTTTATTTGTCATTTTAAGCACTCGTCTATTTATCATAATCGTCATTACACTGGAACTCAATACAAATATTTTATTGTTATTCCTTGGATTATTTACATCTATTCTGTAAATTTGCCATGTTGAACAAAAAAGCAGCTTATGAGAAGGATATTATTCGTGGCATTGTGTGTTATGATTACTGTAACAGCAATGGCGCAAAGCAACAGAACAGTTGAAACACAGAAGGACCGTTATGGTCATGTTACCGGGACTGCGACGACCACTACCGACAGCCGTGGCAACAAGAAGACCGTTTATAAGGACTGTTACGGGCACATTACCGGTCAGAGTGAGACTCGTGCCGGTTACAATGGTCAGAGTACCACAACATATAAGGACCCCTACGGCCACATTACCGGTTCCAGCACCACCAAGCCGACCTACAACGGCAGTACCACAACCTATAAAGACCCATACGGACACATTACCGGTTCCAGCACGACAAGACCTACCTACAACGGCAGCACGACGACATACAAAGACCGCTATGGTAATACAGTAGGAACATCAACGACAAAGTAGTTTCCTTTCAGGAGACCACTGCGCCGGATTGTTTTTCTTCCAGGATGCCATTCTTATGGCATCACTCACTCGTGTTGTCATCTATCATCTGCTGAATCTCATAGTCGTCCATTTCCCTGTCCAGGCGGCCGCGCCACAGGTACTTACGTGTTTCATGGACTATTATTCCATTCAGTGCCAACAGACTGATAAGGTTTGGTATGGCCATCAATGCATTCATGCAATCGGCCAGGTTCCAGACAACATCAAGACTGACTACAGAGCCCACGAAGACCGCTATGATATACAGTATACGATAGAGATGGATCCACCTCCTACCCTTCAGATACTCAACGGCACGCTCACCGTAGTAGCTCCAGCCGAGGATGGTGCTGAAGGCAAACGTAAGCAGGCCGAAGGTAAGCAAAGGCGCTCCTATATAAGGAATGTGGCAGAAAGCCAGATGTGTGAGCTTGGCACCATCGCTGGCACTTATCTGCGGGTCGGCGATAATGCAGCTGACAACGACCAGTCCTGTCATGGCGCAGATGACAACGGTGTCCCAGAAAGTTCCGCTCGATGAAACCAGAGCCTGACGTACTGGATTTTTTGTCTGAGCCGCAGCAGCAACTATGGGCGCGGAGCCCAGTCCCGACTCGTTGGAGAACAGTCCGCGGGCTATACCATATCGTGCGGCAAGCATGATGACCGTTCCTGTCGTTCCGCCGGCAGCGGCTTTCAAGGAGAAGGCCTCAGAAACGATAAGCTTGAGGGCCGGCCAGAGAAAGGCGTGGTTTACACATAATATATATATACATCCGAAGACATAGAAGAGAGCCATGAAAGGAACCAGCGCACTGCACACACGGGCTATGCTCTTCACTCCTCCAATGATGACAATACCGGCGATGACGCATATCACGGCACCTGTCGCCCATGTCGGAATGCCCCATGAGGTCTGGGCAAGTGTCGATATGGCGTTGGCCTGTACCGTGTTGCCGATGCCGAAAGAAGCGCAGGCGGTAAAGATGGCGAACAGTGTTGCTAGCCATTTCCAGCCCAGTCCGCGTTCGAGAGCATACATAGGTCCACCAAGCATTCTGCCATCCTTGGTCTTCACACGGTATTTTATTGCCAACAGTCCCTCAGAATATTTCGTTGCGATGCCGAAGACACCCGTCAGCCAGCACCAGAGCACCGCTCCTGGACCTCCAAGAGCCACAGCCGTTCCGACGCCAATGATGTTTCCTGTTCCTATCGTAGCAGCCAGAGCCGTTGCCAGTGCTCCAAACTGGCTCACATCGCCTGTGGACCCTTTGTCTCGTTTGACGCTGAGCCTTATCGCAGTGAAGATTTTTCGCTGTGGAAACTTTAGTCGGATGGTCAGGAATATATGCGTACCGAGCAGGAGAATTATCATTGGCCATCCCCATAGAAAACCGCTGATTTGGGTTAAAACATCATTGATTGTCTGCATATAATGTCGGCTAAATTCACGTTATTAATGCAAAGGTAGTAAAAAAATAAGATTTCGTTAGCTGTTTGAAATTATTTTTATTAATTTTGTGTCCAAATAAATCAAATATATACAAATGAAACGTATTCTGTTCTTTTTGCTTCTCTCACCATTTATACTTGGTTTCACGTCATGTAAGGATAAGAAAGAGAGCAAGGACATTATAACAAAGATGCCTGACAAACCAAAGAAGCAGTCAGGCCCGATGACGATGTCTACCGGTGATATCCCTCCACGCACCATCAGTTGGATGGGAGGTAATTACACTATCAAGATATCCCGCAATGCCGACAAATCGCTTCCGCTCATTGAGGATGCCTCGGGTAACAAATACTATGACAACCGTGTAAGGCTGAGCATCACCCGCAGTGATGGGTCGAGTTTCTTTGACAGGACATACACCGCGGAGGACTTCAAACAATATACCAACTCTTCGGTAACAAAGAATTGGGGACTGACGGGCTTTAATTTTGACACCCTTGCTGATGGGAAGCTCCTTTTCGCCATCGCCATCGGCTCTCCTGATGAGATGGCCGACAATGAGTTCGTTCCCCTTACCCTTTCCATTGACAGTCAGGGCAACGCCTCGGTGTCATCCCAGGTTCATCAGGACGATGAGTCTGCGGACGATGAGTAGAACAACGGTAACATAGAAACTTTAATTAAACAAAAACGGCAAGCATTTGATCATCAAATGCTTGCCGTTTTTGTGTCGACACTTGGATTCGGACCAAGGACCCCCACCATGTCAAGGTGATACTCTAACCAACTGAGCTATGCCGACGCTCTCCTGAAAAGCGGTGCAAAGGTACGATAATAATTTCATAAAACGAAAAACGCGGTGTGTATATTAAGTTATATTAACATTAAAACGCGCCCTAGCCTCATCCGAACAGTGTCCTTAACGCCTCCTCGACTTTCCTTACCGGATGAATCTGGATATTAAATTTAGAGACATCGAGACCCTGCATATTGTATTTTGGGATGATGATATGCCCAAAGCCAAGCTTCGATGCCTCAGCGATGCGCTGTACTATCCTGTCGACGGGGCGCACCTCGCCGCTCAGTCCGACCTCACCGCACATACACCATCCTTGTTCTATCGGCGTATCGACATTACTCGACAGCACGGCTGCAATGACACTCAAGTCCATGGCCATATCGGTAACCCTCAGACCACCGGCTATATTCAAGAAAACGTCCTTCTGCATGAGTTTGAAACCTACCCGCTTTTCAAGTACAGCCAGCAGCATGTTCAGCCGGCGCTGGTCAAATCCCGTTGCCGAACGTTGTGGCGTACCATAAGCTGCCGACGAAACAAGTGCTTGTGTCTCAACGAGGAACGGCCTTATGCCTTCAATGGTACTTGAAATGGCAATACCTGACAGTCCCTCGTGGTCCTGGGTAAGCAGAAGCTCCGAAGGATTGTTCACCTGTCGCAGCCCTCCCGACTGCATCTCGTAGATACCCAACTCACTTGTGGAACCGAACCGGTTCTTTATGCATCGCAAAATTCTGTACATATAGTGTTGGTCGCCCTCGAACTGAATGACAGTGTCTACGATATGCTCCAGTATCTTTGGTCCTGCAAGAGTGCCCTCCTTATTGATGTGGCCGATGAGAATAACCGGCACACCGCTGCTCTTGGCAAAGCGGAGCAGTGCCGAGGCACATTCACGCACCTGTGATATGCTCCCCGGCGACGATTCCACGCCACTGGTCTCTATGGTCTGGATGGAATCTATGACGACAATCTGCGGCTCAGTCTTCTTGATGTTCTCAAAGATACTCTCAAGGGAAGTCTCACTGAGCAGCAGGAGGTTCTCCCCTCCCCTACTGCCCCCGGCACTGTTTCCTTCTGATGGCGAGGTGTTCTCCTCCAGTCGCTCCGCTCTCATCTTAACCTGATGCGGACTCTCCTCACCACTGACGTACAAGACCTTTTCCTTAAGTCCGAGAACGGTCTGAAGTATAAGCGTACTCTTGCCTATTCCTGGCTCGCCGCCAAGGAGAACGATACTCCCCGGCACCAGTCCTCCGCCCAAGACACGGTTCAACTCATTGTCGCCCATGTCGATGCGCGGCTCATCAGCCGACGGTATCTCACTCAAACGGTAGGGTCTGTTACCCCTCCGTCCGCCGACAGCGTTAAGAGCAGAGGCGGCACCTAACGCTGCATCACTATTTGCCGACGGAGCGTTGGCCGGGATGCGTATCTCCTTAAAGGTGTTCCACTGCCCACAATTCGGACAACGTCCGATCCATTTCGTCGAGTCATAACCGCAGTTCTCGCAGACATATGCTATCTTGTCTTTTGCCATAGATTATAATTTTCTATTTCCAGTGCTGTAATCATTCGCAAAAGTACGAAAAAAAGGTACTACATCAAAGTATTTTACCTGAATTAACTTCCGGCATCAGCTTTTATAAACGACAGAAATACAGAATTGTATCGTAATGGAACAAATGGCATCACGATACCTGATGATACCAAGGAAAGCAACTTGGGGAATAAGGTATTCAATTGGTTGTACCCATTTTTGGACAAGAACGGGATTAGTGCCTCGAAGAGGTACACTAGCACGTAGTGCGCATATATTATATACATGCAGTTTTCTTTGTAGGAGTTGGTGACATAATGTGCATTGGTAACTGAACACCCATTTGGAAAATATCAAAAAACATTACAATATTACAGCACCTATGCTTTTACGTTGTAAGTGTACGGAAAAAACGATGTAAAACCATATGTTTTACACGATAAGTGTACGGAAAATACAACGCAAAACGGCCTTACTTACAAACCTCTGTATACCAATTGGTTGCAAGGCTAAATCCAAACATGTGGTGTTCTGAAAAAACTTTACACAAATTCTCTTTAAGAAAAGTCTGATATTTTCTTTGCTATGCCGTTATTTATATTTATTTTTGTCTTGTGAAAGAAGAATGAAGGTGGACTAATTTGGTTCATCAGTGCTGAAATGATTATGGCTATGGTTGGTTCAAGGAAGATTCTAGCAAAGATTTTCAAGAGTGAGCGTCGGGATGTGGCCCTGGTTCTTTCCAGTGGCGGTGCCCGCGGAATGGCACATATCGGTGCTATCGACTCGCTCATGGCGCATGGGTTTAACATCACCTCTGTGGCAGGGACGTCATTTGGTTCCATTGTTGCAGGGATGTATGCTATGGGGCATCTTGATGACTTTAAGGAGTGGATGGCCGGTATCGATAAGAAAGCCATCCGCAGATATACCGATTACTCCCTGTCGCTGTCATACTTCGTGAAGGGAGAGCGCATCATTGACGAATTGAAGAAGATAGCCCCCGACAGGGATATCGAGGACTTGCCGATACCGTTCGCCTGTGTGTCAACGGACTGGAAGACTGGCCGTGAGATAGTCTTTGACAAAGGAAGCATCTGGCAGGCTATACGTGCTTCCATCTCCGTTCCCGGAATGTTCGCTCCCGTGGAACTCAATAACCACATACTCATCGACGGAGGAATAACGAACCCACTACCCCTTGACCGCGTAGTAAGGAAAAGCGACGACCTCTTGGTTGGAGTCAATGTCAGCGGTCATGACTATGGAAGTATATGGGAACGACGCCACGCTGCCAGATTGCGGCAGATAAGGAACTCTAAGGCCCTGCAGTTCCTCAACCGTCTTGTGCCTGGTGTTGCCGGTGCTGACATGAACTTCTTCACCCTCCTTGACCAGACCTTTTCGATATCAATTTCCCAGAATGCGCGCCGTGCAATACTCCTGAATCATCCTGATATCCTTGTGGATATCCCAATGCGACGGTTCGGCGGCGGCGACTATGACAAATATGCTCAGATACATGCCGTGGGCTCTCATAAGACCGACAAGGCCATAGAGGCCTTCCTAAAGAAGTCCATATTGCAATATGACAAGCCGGCATGGCTGAAGAAACTGACCGTGTGATGAACTGTGTCTTCTAAAGGGAAGCAAAGGTCCTCTAACTCCCTGAAGGAGAAAAATTAAGGCTTTTACACTTCAGTGACGACAGTGTTTGGCACCTCATGCTCTTTGAGCAAATGGTCTATCGACTTAAACGTATAGGCGGCCTTGTCCTTTACATACATCGTCTTAAAGCGTGTCCGGAGTTCCATCAGTTTTTGTACAGCCTCGCTGTAAGTGTCGGCAGTGATACGAGCTGCTAGTTTTCCTGCGTTTGCAGCGGTGAACCCGAAATAGTTTGTGAGCATCTGCGCAAACTGTTTCTTCTGCGCCTCAGTTGCTTCCTTCAGTTGTGTGTTCAGCTGGTCGTCGGCTTTGAAGATATTGAAGATTAGCTCATCAGGCTCACCGCCACGTTGTCCATTGTCGTATTTCTTCTCGTATTCGAAGTAGCAGTCGCAATAGCCCTCGCTGGCCAGTTCCTTCAGCTCCGCTTTGGCAGGTTCGAGGACGCGCCGGCAGAAGTCGGAAAACTTCTTGTAGTTGTTTTCCAGCCGGAGCATCTTACGGAACTCCAATGTCTTGATGACGGTCCGACCCTGTTGCAGCCACGACTCTATATACATATATATACGCTGCGTATAGCGGTTCTTGCATGCGAAGACGATTTGCTTTCCGAGCTTATGGTATCCGAGAGTGTCCACAGACACCAGCCGCTCAGCCACGCCACGGTCCAACTTCAGGATAGCGTATTTATTATATGTATGGTCATTGGGAATATATACATCGCAGAGGTTGGTCGCCTTGGTATATTTTCTTCCCTCCGCGGTCTTATAGGGAATTTCTATTGGGATAGACGCCAGCATTTTCAGCGAGTTGCGCAGCTGAGGATAGTGGTTCGGGTCCACGCCCAACTCTTTGAATGGCAACTTCACCGGCAGACGTCCGTCCTCGTCGAGCTCTGTTGTTGTAAAGAGACTCAGCTCCTGATTGCGCTTGTTATTGAGGATGCCGTGGAGGATACTCTGAAGATTCTCCACCACGCTGACAAGAATCCTTATCTGTATAAGCGAGTAGTCGTGACGCATCATCGTCACGGCGATAGGCTGCACGAGCCATGTCTCGTCCTCAATAGGTATAAGGTCGGCCGACAAGCCGCGCTTAACCGGTTTCTTCTGTGCCTTCGCACCGCGTTTCTTCGGCTTCGGGGCGGTTGTCGTCTTTGCTTCTGTCTTCTTTGTTGCCATTGTTCTTTTTACAGGTTTTATATCTGTTTTGGCGGCAAAGGTAGTAATAAATTATTTGAACTCAAAACAATTGCGACAAAAAAATATTAATTTGTCGCAGTCTTTTCTGGCATGATTTTTGTACCTTTGCATCTCATAAAACAAAAAAGAAAAAACAGAAAAATAGAAGACAATGGAAAATAAAGTGAAGGAAGTTCCCGTACTGCTGCTTACTGGTTATCTGGGAAGTGGCAAGACAACACTGTTGAACAGAATTCTCCGCAACGAACGCGGTATCAAGTTTGCCGTTATCGTCAACGATATTGGTGAAGTAAACATCGATGAGGACCTTATCGCCGAAGGCGGCGTCGTGGGCAAAGGCGACGACAGCCTCGTTCCTCTGTCGAACGGCTGCATCTGCTGCACGCTGAAGATGGACCTTGTCCAACAGCTTAGCGATATTGCCCAGGCTGGGAAGTTCGATTATATCGTCATAGAGGCCAGCGGCATCTGTGAGCCGGCACCTATCGCCCAGACTATCTCGGCCTATCCGCAGATATATCCTCAGCTTGCCAAGACTGCCAAGGCAAAGCTGGACAATATCGTTACCGTCGTTGACGCTCTCCGTATGCGTGATGAGTTCAACAAAGGCAACGACCTCATGAAGGAGAATATCGGTGAGGACGACTTGGAGAGTCTTGTCATCCAGCAAGTGGAGTTCTGCAACACTATTCTCCTCAACAAAGCCTCTGAGGTCAGCAAGGAGGACCTGGAAAAAGTTAAGGACATCCTGCGGCATCTGCAGCCAGAGGCTGAAATCATCGAGTGCGACTATGGCGATGTAGACCTTGACCGACTCCTCAACACCGGCAAGTTCGATTTCGACAAGGTGGCCACCTCAGCGGCATGGATAGAGGCTATGGAGGATGAGGACGACGAGGACTTGGAGAACGAAGAGTCCGGCGAGGCCTTGGAGTATGGCATAGAGACCTTCGTATGGAAGGAGCGCCGTCCGCTGGATCTGTCGAAGTTCGACGAGTGGGTGGCAGAGAAATGGCCAAAGACTGTCATTCGCTGCAAGGGCATCTGCTACTTCGAGGATGAGAAGCAGACATGTTATGTGTTTGAGCAGGCCGGCCGTCAGATTGGTCTCCGCAATGCCGGTCAGTGGTATGCCACGATGCCGGAATGGCAGCTTAAGGACTTCCTTGAGAAGAATCCCGGCGTCCGCCGCGACTGGGACGATAAATACGGTGACCGTATGCAGAAACTCGTTTTCATCGGGCAGCATATGGACCGCAAGGCCATTGTAGCCGAACTGGAGAAATGCGTCAGTGAGGAATAAATAAGTCGCGAGGCAATTCTTCTTCGTTGGGTGCAAAGAGAAATAAAATTGTTAAACAAATCATAATTTCCTGAATTATATTTGTGTTACCAATAATAATAGCTAACTTTGCGCCCGAAGAAAACTTGTGATTCTAACATTTGGAGGTAAGAAAATGAAGAAATTATTAATCATAGCATTGATGCTTGTCAGTGGAATCAGTATGGCTTTCGCGCAGGCAGAGATAAAGTTTGATAAGGTAACGGTGAATTTCGGAACATTCTCCGAGAACAATCCCGTCCAGCACGCTACATTCACGTTCACCAACGTAGGCAACCAGCCCCTCCTCATCAACCAGGTCGTTGCCTCATGTGGATGCACGGTGCCTAAGTACGACAAGCGACCTATCGCTCCCGGACAGAAGGGCAGCATCCAGGTGACATACAACGGAAAGAACAAGCTCCCCAGTCATTTCAAGAAAGCCATCACCGTCTACAGCAACGGAAAAGTTGAGATGACACGCCTTTATATAGAAGGCGACATGACAGGGAAATAGATTCAATATTTGTAATACAAGAAAAAGGGGTTGCGGATGAAATGAACGCTCATCCGCAACCCCTTTTTATGTGTGCCTACTACCGTGGTCAGTCCATTCGTCCACGGTAATCTTCGTAAGTGAACTTCCGGAGAATCTCCAGATTACCGTTCTCATGGAGAAGGGCTATCGACGGATGGTGGATGCCATTGAACATGTTAGTCTTCACCGTTGTATAATGAAGCATGTCCTCAAAGATGATACTCTCACCTATCTTCAGTTCATGATCGAACGACCATAAGCCCATGAAATCACCAGATAGACATGAGCAGCCGCCAAGACGATAGAGGTGTCCTCTTTGACAGGAGGCGGCTACTGCGTCAGCATCTATAGTCTTAGCACCGCGGACCTCCGGCATATATGGCATCTCCAGACAGTCGGGCATGTGGCACGTGAAGCTCACGTCCAAGATGGCAGTGCGTATGCCGTGGTCTTCAACAATATCTACAACGTGCGATACCAAAGGTCCTGTCTGCCAGCCGAAAGCGCTGCCAGGCTCAAGTATCACATGCAACCAAGGATAGCGTTTATGAAAGTCGTTCATAAGCGTTATCAGCAATTTCGTATCGTAGTCCTTTCGCGTCATCAGATGACCACCGCCGAAGTTTATCCATCTAAGCTGCGGAAACCACCGTGAGAACTTCTTTTCAATATGTTGCAGGGTACGTCCGAAGACGTCAGCACCACTCTCGCAGTGGCAGTGGCAGTGAAATCCTGTTATATCCTCCGGAAGGTTCTCCGGAAGTTTGTCGGCTGAAATACCGAAACGTGTTCCCGGAGCACAGGGGTTGTAGAGCGCAGTGCCTACCTCACTGTACTCCGGATTTACGCGAAGCCCAATCATCAAGTTTCCGTTAGCTTTGTGGGCTCTGAGGTGCAGACGCTCGTATTGCGACAGAGAGTTGAACGAGATATGCGATGAGAGACGGGCCAGTTCATCGATTTCGCCGTCGGTGATAGCCGGTGAAAACGTGTGGACGGGGGCGCCAAACTCCTCAAATCCCAGGCGGGCCTCATAGAGGCTGCTGGCCGTCGTAGAGCCTATATATTCACGGAAGACGGGAAATGTCTTCCAAAGAGCGTAGGCCTTAAAGGCAAGGATGATTTCAATGTCGGCGTCATGAGCCACACCGGCGATAAGCTGGAGGTTGCGACGGAGCTTCCTTTCCTCAAGGATGTACATCGGCTCATCGATGTTGCTGAAAGTTTGATTGTCTGTTTTCATGCTGCAAACTTACATAATTCTGCCGTCACTGGCAAAGGACAGACGTATTATTTTTGTTTTTACATGTACTAATTAGTCGAAATGTCGAGATTTTATTGCTCGTTTTACTTAATTTTAGTACTTTTGCAACGACAAATACAGTTATGACATGAAGCTCGTAATCATGACTAAGTCCACATTCTTTGTGGAGGAAGACAAGATACTTGAGGCACTCTTCGATGCCGGCATGGACAATTTGCACTTGTTCAAGCCCGGCAGCAGCCCTATGTATGCCGAAAGGCTGCTGTCGCTGCTGCCCGAAGACGACTACAGAAAGATAACGGTCCACGACCATTACTATCTGAAGAACGAGTATAATCTTGCCGGCATACACATCGATGACCCTAATGCTCCCGTACCGGAGGGATACAAAGGGAAGTACAGCCGCACCTGCACTGACCTCAACGACCTGAAGGAGATGAAGCGGAAATCGCGTTATGTCTTTCTGAAGAACATCTTCGACTGTGTGGAATTCCCGGAAGAGAAGTCGACGTTCACCCTCACCGAGCTCGTGAAGGCCCGTGATAACGGACTCATAGACCGTAAGGTGTACGCCCTTGGCGGTATGGGTCTTGACAATATCCGGCTGGCCAGGGAACTGGGCTTCGGCGGTGTGGTAATCTGTGGCGATTTATGGAACCGCTTCGACATCCACAGCAACGTGGACTATAGGGCTGTCATCGACCACTTCGAGAAAATCCGTAAGGCTGTAGAGTAGGATATTCATTATTCGTGACATATAGGAAACACCAACAGTGGCAAGAACCACAAAAAGTATATTATTAACAATGAGTGACATCAACTCTTTTCAGGTATTCTCAGGAACTAAAACGAGATACCTTGCAGAAAAAATCTGCGCCAGTCTTGGCCGTCCATTGGGCAACCTTAACATTACCCATTTCTCTGACGGCGAGTTTGCCGTATCCTATGAGGAGTCGATTCGTGGTAAGGACGTGTTCCTCGTACAGAGCACATTCCCTAACTCCGACAATCTCATGGAGCTCCTTCTCATGATTGATGCGGCAAAGCGTGCTTCGGCACGGCATATCATCGCCGTCATTCCGTACTTCGGATGGGCCCGTCAGGACAGAAAGGACAAACCGCGTGTGAGCATCGGCGCTAAGCTCGTTGCTGACATGCTCTCAGCAGCAGGCATTGACCGTCTGATCACCATGGACTTGCATGCTGACCAGATACAGGGCTTCTTCGATGTTCCTGTCGATCACCTCTATGCCAGCGGCGTCATCCTCCCGTACCTGCAGAGTCTCCGTATCAAGGACCTCGTGATTGCTTCTCCGGATGTTGGCGGTGCTAAGCGCGCCGGTACCTACGCTAAGTATCTCAACTGCCCGCTCGTTCTGTGCAACAAGAAGCGCGCACGTGCCAATGTCGTTGAGAGCATGCAGATTATCGGTGATGTGAAGGACAAGAACGTTGTCATCGTCGACGATATGGTCGACACTGCGGGAACCATCACCAAGGCTGCCGACATCATGAAGGCTGCTGGTGCAAAGAGCGTCCGCGCATGTGCCAGCCACTGTGTCATGAGCGGTCCTGCCAGCGATCGTGTACAGGAGAGTGCTCTTGAGGAGATCGTCTTCACCGACTCTATTCCTTACACCAAGCGTTGTGATAAGGTGAAGCAGCTCTCTGTTGCCGATATGTTCGCTGAGACCATCCGTCGTGTGGTCAGTAACGAGAGCATCTCGTCACAGTACCTCGTGTAATAATGCATGGACTTTAAGTTTTTTGTCGGTCTGCTTCAGTAGTACCGTGTTCAAAGAACGATAAGCATAAAAAATACCGGACATCATTGATGCCCGGTATTTTTTTATGCCTATTTTGTGGCTCTGCTCCCACTCTATTTCTTTGGTGATTTTGTGGCTCTTACCTTACTTTGAGCTGCTAAGCTGTGTGAAGAGTTTGCTTAGTGCTCCGAACATCTGTACGACACTCTCCTTATCTGGGACTGGAATTTTCAGAGTGGTCTCACCAGTATCCTTGTCTACGTCCACTATACTGTCGACGAGCTCACGTGTGGCTTCTGGCGACTCCAGAGTCTTGGTGAGTCCACTGAAGAATGAAACACCTTCTGCAACGAGCTCCTGGGGAGAACGTGGACTGCGGGTAGCATTATGGCGGGAAGGACTTTTGCCTTGCCTTTCATCGAGGTCTTCGCTGTGTCCGTCATGGAAATCATCGCAATGCTTATCATTGAGTTCGCCTGTATCGTCTTGGCTCTCGTTGAGGCTTGGATTATAACTTTCATCTTTTGCAGAAATATCTCTTTCAGAATTTCCGGTTGCTTTATCCGTTTGCTCCCTGGTGTCTTCTGTTGCACGCATTACCGTCTCCTGACTTTCATCTTCCTTCTCCGTTGACGTGTTGCTCCCGTTCGGCTCTTCTGTGGAATGTTCCACTTCGTCCATAGTAACTGAGGCTGCTTCTGTGCTGTCTGTTCCATCGACAGTTTCCTTGATGTCTTTTACCAGTTCATCGAACTTGCTTTCCGATGCGAAGATAGTGTCCTGACCATTGTCGAGAACACCGGCAAAGAGAGAAGCCTTGAACTTTAGTTTGCCAAGCATAGCCTCTTCGAAGCTGCTTGCAGAGACAAGGTTGACAACCTGTATGTTACGTTGCTGTCCTATACGGTAGATGCGGGCTATGCGCTGCTCGAGAACAGCCGGATTCCAAGGCAGGTCCATGTTTATGATAATAGATGCCACCTGAAGGTTCAGACCGGTGCTGCCGGCGTCTGTAGAGAGGAACACACGGCACTCAGGCTTGTCAATGAAGTTGTTGACGAGGTCCTTGCGCCTTGCCGACGGTACGCCGCCATAGAGATATTCGAACCCTATCTTGTGCTTTCGCATTTCCTCGGCGATGAGGCGTGTCATGCGCTCCCATTGACTGAAAATGACGACTTTCTCGTCTCCACTCTCAACTATGTTGCTTATGATGTTCATTACCTCGTCGACCTTGGTGTCGTAACGTGTCTTCTGGTCGAGGATATAGGTACTGTCACAGACACAGCGCATCTGTTGAAGGAACATCATAAGGCGGTTACGGTCGCTCTCTGAGAGGAAGTGCAGCCGCTCCCATTTCAACAGCAGCCGGCGTACCATACTTTTAGCCTCGTCGTGGACCTCCATCTGCTCCTCCGTCATAGGAACGAGCAATGTCTTGTCCTGTCTGGCTGGCATCTGAAGGCGTACCTGCTTTTTTGTGCGGCGTATGAGGATGCTTTTGAGCTTGTCTTTAATCTCGTGGAGATTTTTATATCCTATCGTGGCGCCCTTGTCGTCGGTGATGATGTGATGGTCGCGGAAGAGGTAATATGGTCCCAGGCAGTACTGGTCGGCAAGCTCCACCACAGAGTATAATTCTTCAAGCCGGTTCTCAAGAGGTGTCCCGGAAAGGATGACGGCATAGTCGGAGTTTATCTTACGTGCTGCCCGTGCTATCTGAGTGTTCCAGTTCTTCAGGCGTTGCACTTCGTCGATGATGACCATGTCGGTGTTCAGTGAGCCAAGTACCTTAATGTCGTTACAAGCGGAATTGTATGATACTATCTTAAACAACTCCGGTACGTAGTATTGTTCACGACGTTTGAGGTGATTGCCTTCGATGACATGTGCCTTCTCATTAGAAAAATGCTCTATCTCCCTCTTCCACTGATATTTCAATGATGTAGGACAGAGGACGAGCACGCTTCCAATGAGCCCCTTGTTACGGAGGAGCATTGCCGTACCGATGGCCTGAATAGTCTTGCCAAGTCCCATCTCGTCGGCAATGATGGCGCGGCCGGCCTTGGCTGCAAAGCGTATGCCTTCCTCCTGATAGGGATAGAGCGTAGTGTTGAGAAGATGTGCGAAGTCGTCAGGTCCCAGACTGTCGACCCACTTGCGGCGTTGCTCTTTCTCTCTGGTTGCAAGGACGTAGTCAAGGGCATCATTGTAGCAACGTATGGTTTCATCGATGGCTTTGGCACGGTGTAGGAATGTCTCGAACCTTAAGAAACTTTGTGGCATAAGGTTTCCATCACCATCAAAATATTCGGAGGCTAACTGGCGGAACTCTGCTTCATGGTCTGTGCCGATACGGAAGCGGACCTTACGGCCCTCGGTATAATCGAGATACACGGAGGAATAAGATGGTATCTCATGATGTACGCGGTGACCGGAATGTATCCAGCGCTTCACTGCCTCAATGTGCTTGCAGGTTCCAAGCTGAGAGGTTTTAAAATCCATACAGGAGCAATAGTTCCAAGGACTTTTCGCACCGCGGTAGACAACTTTATATTCCTGCTGTGTCTTGGGGTTTATCACGTGGTAAGTGCCGGGATTGTTGTCCTCATCACTGCTGATGCTTAACTTCTCGTCAACAGCGGCCTGTCTCCTTAGAAGGATCTGCCATGTCTTCAGGTCCAGTCCTTCCGGTTTATACTGGTATGGTATGCTTTTCCGCTTCTTTTTGCTCTTTGCCATGCTTGTCTTCTTTGTCTATAATATGTTTCTACAAATTTAATAATATTTATTGGATTAGCAAAGTCTTCCGGCGTTTTTATGCTATGACATATAAATTCTCACCTTATGATGTAAGAAGATACTCTTTCGGAAGTAAAAAAAGAACTTCTTCGTATTCAAAGGAAAACACTAAGTGTAATAAACAAAAAACCTCCTGCAGGCTAATCCCGCAAGAGGCTCTTTAATGTTATTCAGTAGTGAACTCTAATCTTTACATAAATGCTGTTAATTCTGAGCACCACCAGCCAAGTCAAGAAGCTCGTTGGTGATGGCGGACTGACGCGATTTATTGTATTGTAGGTTGAGATCACGCAGAAGTTCGTCAGCATTGTCAGTAGCTGTCTGCATGGCTACCATACGCGCTGCGTGCTCACTGGCTACACTGTCGAGTAAGGCCGTGTAGACCATAAGATGCAGTTCTTTCGGTATAAGCTCTTGGAGGACAGTTTCCAGGTCCGGCTCAACGATGAAGTCATCGTTAAGGGGAACAGCCTTTTCCTGTTCTGACGTCTCATCCTTTACGGCATGACGACGCTTATACTCCTGAGCCTTAGCCGTTGCGACATTAGACGACAGGTCGCGTTCCTTATCCTCATAGAGCTGATCCTCCAAATCAATGGGAAGAAAAGTCTTACGCGTGAGAATCTGTGAACCAGCACTCTTGAAGTGATGATAGATTATCTCTACCTTGTCGACTTCCCCATGAAGCCATTTGTTGCCTGCGTCCATGGCCAACTGCCGGCATCCTTCTGCATTCGGCTTGTCGGCAAGTTCAAGGAAACTGCCAGCACTCTTTAGAGGCATCTTCGCTACTTTCTCCTCCACCTTACGTCCGACAGGATAGATAAGGAAGTCGTCATCGGTAAGGCCCTGGGCCTTGTACTCGTTTATGACTTCTATCATCCGTCGTATGACATTGTTGTTGAAGCCACCGCACAATGACGAGTTCGACGTGAACACTATCAGTGCCACACGCTTAACCTTGCGTGGCTTGTCGTACGGCATGTCGATGTTCGGTGTGGAGACAAGAAACGATTTGAGGATATGCTCCAGCAACATCTCGTATGGGAGCATATTCCCAATAGCAACCTGCGCATGATGCAACTTGCTTGAAGCCACCATCTTCATGGCACTCGTAATCTTACGGGTGCTGTTGACAGATGCTATACGATTCTTTATTTCTTTAAGTGACGGCATATTATTCTATTTTTGAAATATTGAAACATTGAACCGAAGGAAGGAATGAGAACTGATGTCCTCACTGTTTCCTTCGCTCAATTTTTCATTTCTCCTTGAATTGTCCGGCAATGTTTGCCATTACCTCCTCAATGACCTTGGTGTCCTCGTCAAGGAGCTTGCCAGCGGCAAGGTTATCGAGAACGTCCTTGTGGGAAGAACGCATAGACTCGAGGAACTGGTCCTGACAGTCGCGGACCTTCTCAACAGGTACATCATGCATCAATCCGTGCACGCCACAATAGAGGATGGCGATCTGCTCGCCTACCGGCATAGGGCTGTACTGCGGCTGAATGAGAAGCTGGTTGTTCTTACGTCCACGGTCCAGAGTCATAGCAGTTACGGCATCCATATCACTTGAGAACTTGGAGAAAGACTCCAGCTCGCGGTACTGTGCCATATCTATCTTCAATGTTCCGGCCACCTTCTTCATACTCTTTATCTGTGCGGAACCTCCCACACGCGACACGGAGATACCTACGTTGATGGCAGGACGGAAGCCCTGGTTGAAGAGGTCGGTCTCAAGGTAAATCTGACCATCGGTGATAGAGATAACATTCGTAGGAATATATGCCGACACGTCGCCTGCCTGTGTCTCAATGATTGGCAGTGCGGTGAGAGAGCCACCACCCTTGACATGTCCTTTCATCGACTCTGGGAGGTCGTTCATCTGCTCGGCCACTTCCTGCTGGTCGTTGATACGTGCTGCACGCTCAAGGAGACGGCTGTGAAGATAGAACACATCTCCTGGGTAAGCCTCACGTCCTGACGGACGGCGCAGAATCAATGACACCTCACGATAAGCGACGGCTTGCTTTGAAAGGTCATCATAAACTACCAGGGCTGAGAGACCACGGTCGCGGAAATACTCTCCTATGGCAGCACCGGCGAAAGGTGCATAGTACTGCATAGCGGCTGGGTCGGCTGCGGTAGCACTTACGACGATGGTATAAGGCATTGCGCCCTTGTCCTTCAGGGTCTGTACCAACGAAGCTACGGTAGAAGCCTTCTGACCTATGGCAACATAAATACAATACACCGGCTTACCAGCCTCATACAGACTCTTCTGGTTGATGATGGTGTCAATGGCGATGGCTGTCTTTCCTGTCTGACGGTCGCCGATAATCAGCTCACGCTGTCCGCGGCCGATAGGAATCATTGAGTCGACAGCCTTAAGACCTGTCTGCAAAGGCTCCTTCACAGGCTGACGGTAGATAACTCCAGGTGCCTTTCTGTCCAGTGGCATCTCGAAGGCTCCGGTCAGGTCGATGTCGCCATTACCATCTATAGGGTTACCCAGGGGGTCTACCACACGGCCGAGGAAGTTGTCATTGACCATGATGGATGCGATACGGTGAGTACGCTTTACCTTCATGCCTTCCTTAATGCCGGATGTAGGACCTAAGAGGACGCAACCGACGTTGTCCTCCTCCAGGTTCATGACGATAGCCATGGTGCCGTTCTCAAACTCAAGAAGCTCATTGGCCTCGGCATTACGCAGTCCGTAGATACGTGCCACACCATCACTGACGGTCAGCACGGTACCCACTTCGTCGAACTGCTCCTCCGAGTTAATGCCCTGAAGCTCTTTAAGCAGGACTTCCGACACCTCGCTTGGTTTAATTTTATCTGACATTTGATATTTTACTTTTTAAGTTGAATAAGGATATTGTTAAGTTTTGTCTTAACACTTGCATCCATTCTGTAGGTATCGTACTCAAGGATAAACCCTCCAATAATCTTAGGGTCCACCTCAGTGTTGAACTCTACAGTTCCATGAGTCTTGTTCTCCACCATCTTCCGCATCCTGTCCTCGGTTTCTTTTGAGACAGGAGCGGCAGTGGTGAGGGAACCTCGGATAATGTTCTTCTGCTTTCTATATAAGGTGATATAAGAGGCCGCCATGAATTGCAGTGTCTTTTCCCTGTCGTCTCTCAGGACAAGGTCTACAAACTTCTTTGTAAGGTCGCAAACACCATCGCCGCATGCTGTGGCGATGAGCTTAGCCTTCTTGTCCTTAGGAAGCATAGGGTTGTCGATCGTAAAGCGCAATTCAGGTACCTCCAGGAAACTCCTCGAGAGAGTCTGCATCTCCTTATAGACCTGATCTTCGAGCTTTAACCCCGTGGCACATTTCAGTAGTGCACGGGCGTAGCGAACCGATATTACACCTAAATCCATAAGCTGTTATTTAACGTTATTGTCAGTAGAAGAAACCTCATCCAGCAATCTGTCAATCAATTCGTTCTGCTCCTTGTCGCCGGAGAGCTTCTCACGGAGAATTTTCTCAGCTATCTGCACCGAGAGCTCTGCAACCTGGTTGCGGATGTCGCGGATGGCAGCCTGTTTCTCGTTCTGAATCTCTGTCTTGGCATCAGCGATAATGCGCGCACCTTCATCGCGTGCCTTGTCCTGTGCCTTCTCGACGATAGCATCTCGCGTAGCAGAGGCATCCTTAAGGATCTTTGCCTGCTGCTCGCGGGCCTGTTGAAGCAGCAACTCACCTTCTTTCTGGATATTGGCAAGCTTCTCATTGGCCTCACGGGCCTTCTTCAGACTACCATCGATATATTCCTTACGGTCGTTCACCATCTTGACGATAACGGGGAAGCCCCATTTCCACAAGATGAGGAAGACGATAATGAAGACAATGGTCATCCAAAACAGCAAGCCGCTATCAGGAATCAATAAATCCATATGCTGGTGTTTGCTTGGTTAAACGTTATTTATATTATATCTCGCAACGTTTGCACTTACATAACGATTGCAAGAATTGCGATGATGACGGCGAAGAAAGCGACACCCTCGACCAGTGCTGCTGCAATGATCATAGAAGAACGAAGATCGCCCATCTTCTCCGGCTGACGAGCCATAGCGTCCATGGCCTGACCACCGATACGGCCGATACCGATACCGGCACCAATAGCTGCTAAACCTGCGCCTACTGCAGCGCCTAACTTTGCGAGTGCAACATCTGCTAATAATAATGATAACATAGTTCTAAAGTTTTAATTGTTTATATTTTTTTGTTTATTGTCTTAACTTTCGGGGTGTAGTCCCAGCGGACATTATGCCTTTGCTGGATGTACGTGGGCCAGTGATATGAACACTGCGCTAAGCATTGTGAATACCAGAGCCTGGATGTAGCTTACCAGAACCTCAAGGAGCATCATAAACACGCTCATGGCCACGCTGACCACCGTCATGCTCGAGCCAGCCAGGATATTGGCTATGGCACTGTCGGCAATGCCGAACATGATGAAGATTATTGCTGCGAAGCTCAGTGCTATTGCATGACCGGCCATCATATTGGCGAAGAGTCGGATGATAAGTGCAAGAGGCTTGGTGAAGATACCAAAGAGCTCTATGAACGGCATCAATGGCACCGGTACTTTCAGCCACATGGGCACATCAGGCCAGAAGATGTCTTTCCAATATTCCTTCGTTCCTGTGAAGTTGGTTATCAAGAACGTGGTCACTCCCAAGAAGCAGGTGCAGGCAATGTTTCCCGTCAGGTTTCCGCCTCCCGGTGGGAATGGTACTATTCCCATCAGATTAGAGAGGAAAATGAAGAAGAAACATGTCAGCAGCCACGGTGCATACTTTGGTGCCTCGTCGCCCATGCAGGCCTTAATGACGTCATCATAGATGTTCATGATGAACATATGCATCAGTCCGGTAAATCCTTTCGGCGCTGGATCACTGGCCTTATGACGTTTGCACCAGCGTGCTGGAAGCAACACACAAAGCAGGAGAAGGATGGCGTTGATGAAGAGTACGCACACTGTCTTTGTTATTGACAAATCTACAGGCCTTACCTCCTTGCCATTGACTTTCTCGACAATCTTGTTCGGATATGCTTTGGCATCGCCGTTCTTTATGACCAGGTTTGCCAGCTCCGCATTGGCACCGGCATAATGACGGTCACCTACGGAGTCAGCCTCTTCAGAGAAGTCGCCACTGCTGAAGACGTGCCATCCGTTCGATGTCTTTATGATTACAGGCAGATGGATTATAACGCCTTTGGTGACATGCCAGTCATAAGAATCCTTGATATGACCCCACAAAATGTTCTTCACATCTACAGTCTGCTTCTTGGAGAAGTCATGAGCTCCCGCAGGAACTGCGACTACCGCAAGCATGATGATGAGGAACAATTGTTTGATATATTTCATATCTGAATCATTTTACATTATATTATTCTTTTTCTCAATTTGGGCAAAGTAGATACAGTCGAAAGCCAGCATTACTATGTAGAAGCCCACAAACATTGCAGCAAAGCCTATCATGGCACTGTTTTCCCTACGGAGAATGAACATTGCCACCACCACTGTTAATAGTGCGGCAAGCATCCTTAAGGCTGACGCAGCGAGGTAGAATTTCCCCAGCGTCTTTGGTGCGCGCCGTGCAACAGACTTCCACGACTGTATATAAGCGATGCTTGAGACAAGTGAGAAGATTGCACTGATAACCAATGCATTTACCAGACTTGTACTCTGCAGGTATTGCATGACCAGAAGAATAATCACGGTAAGACCGAAGATAATCCAAAGGCTTACCTTATAATATTGCTTAGCAATACGGTTTATCGTGTCATTCTGTCCTGTCTGCATTACGTTCTATGCTTATATCCGTTTGTCTATAGTTCTACGCAAAGCGAGACCTCGTTCTTCTTAACCTCGACGAAGCCGCCATGTATATTGAACTGTTTCTTACCTTCTTTTGTACTGTATTCCACTGTCCCTTCAGAGAGAGAAGATATAATCGGGGCATGGTCGTTGAGTATCTCAAAACTTCCCTTAGTACCGGGAACGAGAACACTGTCGACATCGCCCTGATATACGATCTTCTCCGGACTTACTATCTTTAGTCTAAGCATTTTCTGAGTTTTTTAGTTATGTGAGTTTTTGAGTTTGTAAGTTTCACTTGAGTTCCGGTATGGCAAAGAGCCAATAACTTAAAAACTAATTAACTTATCAACCCATAGTCATGCTTATCCCTTAGCGGCATCCAGAAGTTTCTTGCCCTTGGCGATGGCGTCGTCAATAGTACCGACGTTAAGGAATGCCTGCTCAGGAAGGTCGTCGACCTCACCGTCGAGAATGGCATTGAATCCCTTGATAGTCTCTTCTATTGGCACCATAACGCCTGGCACTCCGGTGAACTGCTCTGCCACGGCGAAAGGCTGGCTGAGGAAACGCTGTACACGACGTGCTCGGCTCACGACCAACTTGTCCTCGTCAGAAAGCTCATCCATACCCAGAATGGCGATGATGTCCTGAAGCTCATTATAGTGTTGCAGGGTCTCTTTCACGCGCTGGGCACAATCGTAATGATCCTTACCGACAATAAGCGGGTCAAGGATACGCGACGTACTTGCCAACGGGTCAACGGCAGGATAGATACCAAGCTCTGTTATCTTACGGTTCAGCACTGTGGTAGCATCAAGGTGTGTGAATGTTGTTGCTGGTGCAGGGTCTGTAAGGTCATCGGCAGGCACGTAGACAGCCTGCACTGACGTAATAGACCCCTCTTTCGTTGATGTGATACGCTCCTGCATGGCTCCCATCTCACTAGCCAGTGTAGGCTGATAACCTACGGCTGATGGCATACGGCCGAGAAGCGCTGACACCTCAGAGCCGGCCTGTGTGAAACGGAAGATATTGTCGATGAAGAACATAATGTCGGCAGGACCACCATTAGGACCGCCGTGGTCACGGAATTCCTCAGCGATGGTCAGACCGGAAAGCGCTACACGTGCACGTGCCCCTGGCGGTTCATTCATCTGTCCGTAAACAAGGGTTGACTGCGATTTTGCGACCTCTTCCGGGTCGACGAGGGACAAATCCCATTTGCCCTCATCCATGGCTTTCTTGAACTTCTCGCCATAACGGATGACACCTGAGTCTAGCATATCGCGGATAAGGTCGTTACCCTCACGGGTACGCTCACCGACACCGGCGAATACAGAGTAGCCACTGTGTCCTTTTGCGATGTTGTTCATCAGCTCCATGATGAGCACCGTCTTACCTACTCCGGCACCACCGAAAAGTCCAATCTTTCCACCTTTCAAATAAGGCTCCAATAGGTCAATGACCTTGATGCCGGTAGGAAGCATCTCCTTGTGCGTAGACAGGTCGTCAAACTTTGGAGGTTCGCGGTGGATAGGGTATGAGCCTTTCATGTCAAGAGTCTTCATACCGTCAATAGGCTGTCCGATAACGTTCAGCATACGACCGCGAATCTGGTTTCCTGACGGCATCTGGATAGGAGCTCCTGTCGGAACAACCTCCAGACCGCGCTCCAGTCCGTCGGTAGAGTCCATGGCGATACAGCGGACTGTATCCTCGCCGATGTGCTGCTCCACCTCGATAACGAGCTTTGTGCCATTAGGTCTGTCTATGGTCAGGGCCTCGTAAATCTTAGGCAACACTTTCTCAGGATCTTCCCCCTTGGTGTCGAAATAGACATCAATGACAGGTCCGATAATCTGAGAAATATGTCCGATAATTTGTGACATAATTTATTTTTTAGTTTTTAATTAGATTCTTATCGCCTATATATAAAGCAACACGACAAAATTACCAAAATCTTTTGTTATGAGTTAATTTTTTGCTTCATTTTAGCATTATTTTAAAACCAATAACCAAGTTTGGGTTTTGTCGTGTTGCCCTTTCCCGTAAAATTGTTTCAATATGGAATTAGATGCTCAGTTCGTCCAGAACTTCAATGAGTTTCCTGTCGAACGGCTTGTCGCTTCTGATGGCATCAGAGAATGGCACGTAGACCACCTCGTTGTTACGGACGCCAACCATGATATTGCGCTGTCCCTGCATGATGGCCTCGATGGCGCCAACACCGGTGCGGCTGGCAAGGATTCTGTCACGTGCCGATGGGCTTCCGCCACGCTGCAGATGTCCGAGGATAGACACGCGCACGTCGTAACCCGGGAACTCTTTCTTCACACGGTCGGCATAGTACAATGCGCCGCACTTCGGACTTTCCGACACAATGACGATACAACTCTTCTTCGACTTGCGGATACCGCGCTCCATGAAGTTCTGAAGCTGGTCGACATCTGTCGAGTCCTCCGGAATAATCGCAGCCTCGGCACCTGTTGCGATAGCGCTGTTCTGGGCCAAGAAGCCGGCATCACGTCCCATGACCTCAACGAAGAAGATACGCTCGTGGCTCTGCGCCGTGTCACGGATACGGTCGACGCACTCTACGATAGTGTTCAGAGTAGTGTCGTAGCCGATGGTGTTGTCGGTACCATAAAGGTCGTTGTCGATAGTGCCCGGCAGACCAATACACGGAACATCATACTCCTGTGCGAAGATCATTGCACCGGTGAGCGAACCGTTACCGCCGATGACAACCAGAGCGTCGATGCCCTCCTCCTGCAGGTTCTTGAATGCCTTCTCACGTCCTTCCGGTGTCTCAAACTCCTTTGAGCGTGCGGTCTTAAGGATTGTACCGCCACGGTTGATGATACCGCTGACGTTCTCAGTGGTAAACGGACGGATCTCGTCGTTGATAAGACCGTCATAACCACGGTAAATGCCTTTCATGTTGAAACCATTGTAAATACCTGCACGGGTGACGGCACGGATAGCAGCGTTCATGCCAGGTGCATCACCACCAGAAGTCAAAATTCCAATTGTCTTAATCTTTGCCATAATGTAATTATAATTTTATTTCTAATTTTCGGAATAGTTGATTTTCCTATCTTGTTTCCGTTTCTCTATATAAATAATGTATAGCTCTATAATAATGTATCGTTCTAAACCCACACTGAGTAACACCAGTCGGTGAGATATAATGTTCCCAGTCCTGCCAAGGCTCCGACGAGTGCCTTCCACCCTACATTCCTGAAGAACCATCCTACGTGCATATGCTCCATCTTCAGCAGCGACAGGCCAGCCATGGAGCCTATAGCAAGGATGTTTCCGCCGGCAACGACCGAGAATGCTATAACTTTCCAGTATATGCCATTCTGAGCAAGTCCTGCGGCAGCACTCTGTACCGATGCCGAGACGTCGTAGAGCGTGAAGAAACTTGCTGCTGTTGCCACATTATCGAGTACGCTGCTCACTGCACCGGCAATGATACCCATAATCCATACGTTATGAATGTTGGCATTGCACCAGGCAGCCAGCCAAGATATCGCGCCCGTCTCTTTCACCACTCCTAACAATAACATGATACCGACAATAAAAAGCATCATCTGAATGACACCGTACTGCAGCACGCGTGGTATGCGGTTCTGTATCATCTTGTCTACATTGTCCAACCTGCGGTTGAAAATCTCATTCACTATCCACAGAATGGACAGTACGCAGAATGCTCCCAAGAACGGACTTAGCTTTGTGATGTCGTGGAATGTAGGTATGAACCACAAGCCGCCGATACCCACGATGAGCATCAGAAGTCTTTGCCATACGTTCAGCCGCGTGTCATCACCGCGGTATGGCATTACAATCCATCCTGTATCGACGCGTTCCGGCAGTGCTCTTCCTATCCACCATGTCGGCAGCACCCATGCCATAAGACACGGCATTGCCACGGCAAGTGAATAATTTGTCGCACTTACGGCATTCTTATTCCAGATGATAAGGTTCGTCGGGTCGCCAATGACCGTCAGAGCCCCACCCATATTGGCCGAGATGACGATTACAGAGCCCAGTAGCATCCTCTGTCTGCGGTTCTGAACCACGCCGTGCATCATCGTCAGCATCATGACAGTCGATGTCAGATTGTCAAGATTTGCCGAGAGGATGAATGTTATCAGGGCCAGCATCCACAGCATCTTCCTGCTGTTGCGTGTTCTGAGCAGCTGCTTTAGGAAGTCAAAACAACCGTTGTTGTTGAGCACCTCCACAATAGTCATCGTGGCAAGGAGGTAGAGTACTATCTCTGCAGCGCGTCCGACATACTTAAGGAAAATGTTCGATGCTATGAATTGCTTCACTGCAACACTCGTTGGAACGGCTCCGCTGAGGAAGTCAGTGTATTCTGAGGAGTGCTGACTCGACACAAAATCGGCTCCATAGCAAATATACAGCACCCAACATAAGGTCCCGGCAAAGACAGCCACGGCGGCCTTATTGATGTTGGTGACTTTCTCCGTAGCTATAAGAAGAAAGCCCAATAGTGCTATGATAACTATTATTAGAGCCATTTGTATCTTAAATTATGCAACAAATTTAGCAATTTTTTTTCGTTTGCAAACAAGACATTCTGTTTTTTATATTGCTTTAACGGCTTTTTAATGCGAGAAAGTGCGTATTGCAAACTCTGCTTTACAATTTTTAAATGGATTGATACAAACTTCATCCTCAAAGGTCAATATTTACCAATGTCATTGTTGCCAAAAACTGACCTCGGAAAACTATACTTTAGCTGCCATAAAGCTATTGTTTTCAATGCGCGAGCCTATCCTTTTGCAAATGCCAAAGATGATTATTTCGCAATATGAAAATATTTTCTTTTGAGAAATAACAAATAGTTTGTCATTTTGATGCTTTATATCATTGATATATTGACAAAATAATGTAACTTTGCACATCGTAATAACTCTACTATAATTTCTTCTCATGCTGCAACAACCAGTCTATACACAAGATACTACTTGCGAGCCGCTTGTCAGTTTCATCATTCCCGATTACAATGTCTCGGCCGACAATCTGCGGGAATGTCTCGACTCCATCTTCTCCCTTAGTCTCAGCGACAAGGATAGAGAGGTCATCATTGTCGACGACGGATCTGATGAAAGTCCTATAAATGATATTGCGAAATATATAGACAAAATCGTCTATATAAGACAACGCAACCAAGGAGCGGCTGCGGCAAGGAACACAGGTGTCGACATAGCCAAAGGCAGATACATACAGTTTGTCGATGCCGACGACAAGCTTATCACCGCACCCTATGAGCACTGCCTGGATATCATACGTTATAATGACAGCGACATGGTGCTATTTGATATGTCCACCAAGATCAGGAAGGAGACATCCACCGGCGACTTTCTCTACGTAGGACCGGTTTCAGGGGCAGAATATATGCGACACAACAATCTTAAAGGCAGTCCCTGTTGGTATATATTCCGCAGAACCATGCTTGGCTCACTGAGATTCCATAAAGGGTTGATTGTAGAAGATGAGGAATTTACACCTCAACTGTTACTTCGGGCAGAAAAGGTATTTGTCACCCAATCAGAGGCATACTACTATCGGCAAGTATCCGGTTCTTTGACCCACAAGAAAGGCTCACGGTGGACGCTGCAACGTCTTAACGACACTGTGGAAGTCATCCAGACGCTCCGAGACCGTGCTGACGTACTCCCCTACAAGGACCGTCTGGCCATGCAGCGCCGCATAGACCAACTTACTGCTGACTATCTATACAACGTTATTACCACAACACATAACAGACATTACCTCGAACGATGTGTGGAACGGTTGGAAAAGAAAGGTCTCTTTCCTCTTCCTATTCGTGATTACTCGCAGAAATACAAGTACTTCTGTCGTATGGTTAATTCAAAGGTTGGACGCCGTTTCCTTCTTTTAGCATTAAGGGCACATCATTAATTCCTCAGCAGGACCTTATAAAATGAAGATACTACTTCTTGGAGAATACAGTAACGTGCATGCCACCCTGGCCTTAGGACTGCGGAAGCTCGGACATGAGGTAACCGTTGTGAGTAACGGTGACTTCTGGAAGGACTATCCGCGCGACATTGACGTGTCGCGAAGGGAAGGCAAGATAGGAGGCATAGCTCTCTACTTGAAAATACTTTCCCTGCTTCCCCGACTTTCGGGCTACGACATCGTACAGCTTATCAATCCCATGTTCTTTGAACTTAAGGCCGAGCGTCTGTTCCCTATTTATCGCTTTCTGAAAAAACACAACAGAAAAGTTGTTCTCGGAGCTTTCGGCATGGATTATTATTGGGTCAAGACCTGCACCTGCGATAAGCCCTTGCGTTACAGTGATTTCAACATTGGCGATAAGGTGCGTACCGATGATGTTGCGGAACGCGACCGCCGCGACTGGCTCGGCACGCCAAAGGGAAGGCTCAATCAGGAAATAGCCGCTACGTGCGATGGCATAGTCACAGAACTCTATGAATATGATGTATGCTATCGTCCGGTCTTCCCCGACAAGACGCAGTTCATCCCGCCACCAATCGTCCTCCCACCGTCGGAAGACATAAGGATGACCGTCGACCAGCCCCTCCGCCTTTTTATAGGTATCAGCAAGGGACGGTCGCGGTATAAGGGCACGGATATCATGCTTGACGCCGCCAAAGCAGTAAAGGCAAAGTATCCGGAAAGACTGGAGCTGCTTATTGCAGACGGCGTTCCTTTCAGTCAATATACCGCAATGCTTGACGGCTCCGACCTTCTTATGGACCAGCTCTACAGCTATACACCTGGGATGAACGCTCTCCTCGCCATGTCAAAAGGCATCGTCGTCATAGGTGGTGGCGAACCGGAGAACTATGAGATAATACACGAGGATAAGCTGCGTCCTATAATAAACGTACAGCCGACGTTTCAGAGTGTTTTTGATGAGTTGGAAAAGATAGTCCTTAATCCGTCACGCGTACCAAAGTTGAAGAAGGAAAGCGTGGAGTATGTCCTCAAGTATCACGACTACATTAAAGTAGCACATGAGTTTGTCGATTTCTATTATCACATTCTTCAAACCTAATGAACCGTCAGAGAATACAAGTCCCGAAATAGTGTGCTCAATTTGTTGTACCCATTTTATCGGGAGTTTATATCATAAAGTGGGTACAACAGATTGAACACACCGAGCTCATTAGTTTCCTACAGCTCCGACTTAATGCTCTCAACCCATGCACTGATACGATTCTTTATCTCCTCCTCGCTCTCAGAGCTGTCGATGGCGAGGCCAACGAACTTTCCGTCGACCACAGACTCCGAGTCGTCGAATGTGTAGGAGCTGGCGTCAACCTGTCCGATAAGCTTAGCGTCACTGTCCTTCACAGCGTCATAGAGGCTTGCCATGCCACCGCAGAACGTATCGCTGTAGCCGCTGGCGTCGCCACAACCGAAGAGCGCAATGGTCTTACCTTTGACATCAGCGCTCTTTAGCATGTCAACACCATCGAACCAGTCGTCCTGCAGTTCACCGGCACCCCATGTGGAGGTACCAAGGAGGAGATTGTCGTACTCCGCCAGCATATCAGCATCTATATCAGCAACATTCTTCACATCGCTTACTCCCAACTTCTGAGCTATAGTCTCAGCATATTCCTGGCAGTTCCCTGTTGTGGAACCGTAAACAATTATTGTCTTTTTCATATCTTTCCTCTAAAAAAGCTTATGGCATCCACGAGTTTTAACTGATTATAGAGACATCTTTGCAGAACGGACGCATAAACAATCGGGCACGTGTGGTATTCCAATCGTGCCATGAAAGAGTAAAA
>Ga0256406_1001029_pt1 | contig 46603 bp, 40 predicted proteins | sample RumenRJG_03DNA_FD_185986 | JGI IMG/M metagenome (GOLD analysis project Ga0256406, IMG submission 185986) | Bovine rumen microbial communities from Lethbridge, Alberta, Canada - RJG_03 | ecosystem: Host-associated > Mammals > Digestive system > Stomach > Rumen | place: Canada: Alberta | collected... | reverse complement strand
TCCGTTACGACCTGACCGTGCCTTTCGCACGCTATGTCGTACAGCATCGCGAAGAAATACAACTGCCTTTCAAGCGCTATCAGATACAGCCCGTATGGCGTGCTGACCGCCCGCAGCGCGGACGCTATCGCGAGTTCTATCAGTGTGATGCCGATGTGGTTGGTTCCGACTCGCTCCTCAACGAAGTGGAACTCATGCAGATAATCGATACCGTGTTCACCCGTTTCGGGATACGCGTCCAGATTAAAATCAACAACCGCAAGATTCTCTCAGGTATAGCTGAGACAATCGGTGCGGGAGACAAAATCGTGGATATCACCGTAGCCATCGACAAACTCGACAAGATAGGAATCGAAGGAGTGAACAAGGAATTGGCTGCATGCGGCTTGGATGAAGACGCAATGAGCAAACTGCAGCCCATCATCTCGCTCTCAGGAACCAACGACGAGAAACTTGAAACCATCGCGCAGGTTCTGAGCGAGTCGGAAACCGGCATGAAAGGGGTGGAGGAAACTCGCTTCATTCTCGATGCACTGAAAAACTGCAATCTGACGAATGAGATGCAACTCGACCTGACACTTGCGCGAGGTCTGAACTATTACACCGGCGCCATCTTCGAAGTGAAGGCGCTTGACGTGCAGATTGGCAGCATCACGGGCGGCGGGCGCTACGACAACCTCACGGGTATCTTCGGCATGCCGGGACTGAGCGGCGTGGGAATCTCGTTTGGTGCCGACCGCATATTCGATGTGCTCAACACGCTCGACCTTTATCCGAAGGAGGCGGTCAACACGACACAGTTGCTCTTTATCAATTTCGGAGATTGCGAAATGAACTATTGCATGCCAATCGCCAGACGATGCAGGGAAGCCGGAATTAAGACAGAAATCTTTCCGGACAGCGTGAAAATGAAAAAACAAATGGCTTATGCCAATGCCAAGAACATCCCGTTCGTTGCGTTGGCGGGAGAAACCGAGATGGCGCAAAACAAACTGACACTCAAAGATATGCAGAGCGGAGTTCAAGAATTACTGACGATTGAAGAATTGATTGGAAAATTAAAATATTAAATTTAATATTGAAATAATTACAAATTTGTTTGGAGAATAAAAATATTTTCCTTATCTTTGCAGCGGAATTAGTTATTTCGGGTGTGGCGCAAATGTTTTGACCCACCGTAACGCTGTTCAAAGATAAGGAAAATATGAAAAAGGCAGAAGTCATAGAGAGGCTGACGGCGCATGGCATCAAGCCGTCGGTGCAGCGGATGGCAATCATGGAATACCTGATGACCCATCGCGTTCATCCTACGGTAGAGGATGTCTATAACGGATTGTGCAGAGACATTCCTACTTTAAGTAAGACTACCGTTTATAATACGCTTCGAATGTTTGCAGAGCAAGGCGCTGCAACAATGATTACCATCGACGACCACCGCGTTTGCTACGACGGGGAGATGCAGCCGCATGTGCATTTCTTCTGCCGTCAGTGCGGGAAAATCTATGACCTGCACCAGGAACAGGCACCCCTTATGCCGCCGCACTTTGAGGCTGAGGGGCATCAGGTGAATGAAGTGCAGCTCTATTATAAAGGTGTCTGTGCGAAGTGCAGGGAGACAAATTAGCATTTTGGGAATTCAACCATATTTTATATTAACTTTTAAAACAAAAACATTATGAAGAAAAAATTTATTTGCACCGTATGTGGATACATCCACGAAGGAACAGAGGCACCCGAGCAGTGCCCGGTATGTAAAGCTCCGGCAGACAAATTCAAGGAGATGAATGAAGACGAAGCTCCTGAGTATGCCACAGTACACAAAATTGGCGACGGCAAACCTGAGGGCGTCAGCGAAGAGATGATTCAGGACCTGCGCAACCATTTCAACGGCGAATGTGGCGAAGTGGGCATGTATATTGCCATGGCTCGCCAGGCAGACCGTGAGGGCTATCCCGAGATTGCAGAGGCATTCAAGCGCTATGCTTACGAAGAGGCAGACCATGCCAGCCGCTTTGCAGAGCTGCTCGGTGAGTGCGTGTGGGACACGAAGACCAATCTCGAGAAGCGTGCTGCTGCTGAGGCTGGAGCATGCGAAGACAAGTTCCGCATTGCCAAGAACGCAAAGGCAGCAGGATTCGACGCCATTCACGACACTGTTCACGAGATGGCAAAGGACGAAGCTCGCCACGGAGCAGGCTTTGCCGGATTGCTGAAGCGCTACTTCGGAGAATAATCTTTCTCTGATTACTTTTCCGGATTGACAATAGACGGGGGCAGGGTGACTTGGTTCATCCTGCCCCCCCTTGTATATTTATACATAAGCAAAGCTCTCGCGAGGGTGTTTGTAAACCATTGGTTATCAATACATTAAATGGTGCTTTCCAAAAGTTCAACTTTTAGCTTGCAAAAGTTGAACTTTTAGGCGGTGAAAGTTGAACTTTTAGGACGCAAAAGTTCAACTTTTGGAAAGCGAAAGTTCAACCGTATATTTATACGCCCTTTTCCGTATGTTTATGCAAGCATAAAGGAGCACCACCCAAACCCTCCCCGAAATGGGGAGGGAACGCCTGACGGTAAGCAAACGAGCTCTAATCATAATTATTCTCTCGCGAAAAGATGATTCTTTCGCTAATTCAATCGCTGAAACTTGCTTCCCATTTTCCTGCGAAATCAAGAAAAAAACAAAATCAGAAAGTATCTTTCAGATAAAAAACATCGCTTTTTTTGTTATTAAAAAGAAAATAATTATCTTTGCAACAGCAAATTACGTGATACAGGTTTTAACCTACTTATCATAAAGGCGTTGTAAACAGGAAGAAGATTTATATTGAAACCAACGGAAGCAATGGAAAGCACCAGCCAACAACAAGCAAAAGCGCAGTTGCGGCCAATCAACTCACTGCCATCCCTTGCCTTTGACCATGACGAGATAATGACCGATGCCATCGCCCATTACAACAATTTTGTTGGTAACGCACTTGATTTATCAAAAGAGAACTTGGATCTGGAAAACCTGAAGCAGCAAAGCTTTGAAGGTTTTTTGACAGTAGGCGACTTAATGACAAATCCTCATCAAATACCGAAAGAGCAAGGTGTTTACGTTTTAATTTTACCGAAAAACGCACAACCTACTTTTCTTACGAATGGGACAGGAGGATTCTTTAAGGATAAGAACCCGAATGTGGACATATCAGAATTAGAGGCAAACTGGATTGATGATACAAACATACTGTATATTGGCAAAGCTGGTGGGACGACAAACGCTACGCTTCAGTCAAGACTGATGCAGTATTTGAAATTTGGTATGGGCAAAAAGATTGGCCACTGGGGGGGGAGGTATGTCTGGCAATTGGCAAACTCTCGTGACTTGATCGTTTGCTGGAAAACGACTAACGAGAATCCGCGAGACATTGAAAAGAGAATGATTGCAGAGTTCAAAGCAAAACATAATGGGCGCCGACCATTTGCAAACTTAAAAGATTAGTGCTATGGCGAAATTGGGTAAGCAGTTCTGGCAGAAATTGTTGGTAACGATTATATTTTTATCAATACTGTATGGCATAACCATTTATTTCGCCCTGCAAGAACGAGAACGGAACCAAGAGCGACGTCGAGTCGAAGCAGAACAACAAAGAATCAGAGAAGAGAAATATTTGCAATGGCGTGACTCTTTTCGACATTATAATGAGTGCATTGCTAATACCATAAAAGAGCGAAAACGAGTGAATATTACCTCCAAGGATGATGAGCTGGATGATGATGACATTGACCCATATGAAGACCCAGATTTCGACGACTTGTTTCCTGGGGAAGAATATGACGAAGAGTTTATTGACCGTTCGACAGGCGACCCGGAATTATATCCGGAATTACATAAATAACGAATATGATAAGAACTATTACAATCTGGTAATTATTTTTCTCGATATAAAATTAGACTGAAGTTTTAACCTACTTATCATAAAAGGCGTTATAAACAATGCTGGTAATAAAACAAGAGAAAGTTATGAAGATGCAATTATTGACCGTTAGTATATTGTTATTTCTTTTAGGGTGTGATTCTAAAGTTATTAATGGCATAAGGATTGATGATTATGAATTCTATGCTATTTACGAATTTAATAAAGAAATAAAAAAAAGTAAGAACGTAGACGTGATATCTAATATTAAAAAGTCAAAAAAGATAAAAGGGCCTGTTATAGGTATGGATATAAAGACTTTGATGTTAGTTAACAAACGAGAAAAAGGAGATACGTTAAAAATTATTATATATGGAAAAGAACATAAGTATTTTCGTATTGGAAATGACTTTTATATAGCTAAGAATTCTATCTTCTAAATTATGATATCACAAGATATTTACCAAGCACTATTTCATCGGTAGTCAGCGCATTGCAAGCAAACTCGGCAGCGGACGATTTAACAACGTATACGTTTTAACCTACTTATCATAAAAGGCGCTATAAACCATAATTGAGAAAAGAAATAAAAGCGAAAGACAACAAACTAAAAATACAGTTCTAAAATGAAAATAGTTCTTTTATTTGCATTAGTAATTACTCTGTTTTCTTGCTCTAAAAATAAGGCGGATAATGTGTCTTCTTTCAATATTTTATATTGTAAAAAGATTCCTTTGGGATTGACTTACAACAACTCTAATGTTATAGAACATGAAAAGATGTTATACTCAAAAAAAATGGAAGGAAGTTATATCAATGGAGAATTACAAACATTGGAACTGTATAAAAGCGATGGTATAATATCATATACCAATAAAGATCTAAAAGTGGACAGTCTATTGGCAAGATATATTGATATCCCATTACGTAGGGAAATAATCATTCATTCGAAGACAATATCTGATAATAAATCCGTTTTTGTTTATGAAAAAAAGAGAGATTCCATATTTGTAAAAAGAAATGATGAAATAATCATATACAATAATATTAAGTTGAAGTAATGTACTATTATAATACATTATATACGAAGTCTGACAACGTACGCACCTCACATTACACTTACAATCACGCTGGGGACAGAATCGTAAAGAGCCACGGTGATTTAGAGGGTGTATATATTAATGGTGCACCGCAAGGAATCACGTTCCACGAACATGATGAGTTTACGTTGTATCCCGCATCAATAATCTCTGTCAATAAGAATCGGTTTACAAAGTTTTAACCTACTTATCATAAAAAGCGGTATAAACTCATATTCCTTTTGTTACACATATATATAATATGCAGCTAACTGCCACATGCAGGTGCATATTCTTTGCCTCATCTGACATGTATTTCAAGAAAATTGCTTAAATTTGCCAGAGTAATGAGTACGTTAGAGTTGATTTTGTTGGCAGTGGCTTTGGCAATGGACTGCTTTTCGGTGTCTCTTGCGAGCGGTGTTATCGTTCGCAGGACGCATTGGAACTTGATATGGAAGATGGCTTTTTTGTTTGGATTGTTTCAGGCGGGAATGCCTCTTTTGGGATGGTTGGGAGTCAATACGTTCAGTAGCCAGATCGAGTCGGTAGGTCATTGGATAGCTTTTGGGCTACTGCTGTTCGTGGGTGGTCGGATGGTGAAGGAGGCTTTCGAGGAAGAGACCCATTTCAATCCCTTTTCCACGCAAACCCTTTTCGTCTTGTCGCTCGCAACAAGCATTGATGCCCTGGCGATAGGTGCGTCTTTTGCCTGCATCGGCTATGGGACGTTGGACAAACTTCTTGTTCCGCTCATCGTGATTGGCGCGACCTCGCTGCTGTTCAGTTTGCTTGGACATCTTTTGGGCATAAGGTTCGGAGATAGTATTGCCAAGCGGATACGCCCCGAGCTTCTTGGCGGTTTGATACTGATTTTGATAGGCGTAAAGATATTGTTGGAACACTATATTTAGGAGAAGAATATGACGATAGAATTGATAACCCGCATCGTTGTTGCAGCCTTGTTAGGCGGAATCATCGGATTTGAACGGGAGTTTCGTGCGAAGGAAGCCGGTTTCCGAACCCATTCGCTCGTTGCGTTGGGAAGTGCTTTGTTCATGCTCATATCACAATTTGGCTTTGCCGATGTGCTCACGCATGACCATGTATCGCTCGACCCGTCGCGTGTGGCGGCGCAAGTCGTGTCGGGCATCGGTTTTATCGGTGCCGGTACGATTATCTTTCAGAAGCAGGTGGTGCGCGGTCTGACCACAGCTGCAGGTCTTTGGACGGTCTCTGCCATCGGTCTGACATGTGGCTCGGGGATGTATGTGCTGGCGATAGCGGCAACGGTCTTGGTGCTGCTCAGTTTGGAGCTGATGCATTTCATCAACAAGCGATTCGGTTCCAAGCATCTCGCCGTCACCTTTTCCGCTCCGTCGCAAGAGGCAGCCAACAATGTGCTCGCCGTTCTGCGCAAACAGGAGGTGGATGTGGAGTCATACCAGATGAAAGAGCGGGAGACTGCTCAGGGGAAAGTGCTCACTATCACGATGGAGATGAAGGTCAGGCGTGAGAATTTCCATGCCAATCTGTTTGAGTTTATGGCAATGTTCGACGGCGTGACCATCGAGAATTTAGAGTAAGAGCGGGGTGGGGATGAGGTCATTTCAGTTCTTCCTTCAAGAACTTCGGCGTATATCCTTTCTTTGATTTAGCCACTTCTTCGGGTGTTCCGGTGGAAAGGACGGTTCCGCCCTTTCTGCCTCCTTCCGGTCCCATGTCGATGATGTGGTCAGCCAGTTTGATGACATCAAGGTTGTGCTCGATGATGATAACCGTGTTTCCTCGGTCAACCAGTTGCTGGAGAACGTTCATCAGTATGCGGATGTCCTCGAAGTGCAGACCGGTTGTCGGTTCGTCAAGAATATAGAGCGTCCGTCCGGTGTCGCGTTTCGAGAGCTCGGTTGCGAGTTTCACGCGCTGACTCTCTCCGCCGGAAAGGGTGGTTGATGGCTGCCCGAGTTTGATATATCCCAATCCGACATCTTGCAGGGTCTTGATTTTCTGCAGGATGTTCGGCACATTCTCAAAGAACTCCACTGCCTGATTGATGGTCATGTCAAGCACGTCGGCAATCGACTTGCCTTTGTAGCGCACCTCGAGCGTCTCGCGGTTGTAGCGTTTCCCGTGGCAGGATTCGCACGGCACCATCACGTCGGGCAGGAAATTCATCTCAATCGTCTTGTAACCGTTTCCTCCGCATGTCTCACACCTTCCGCCCTTCACGTTGAAAGAGAACCGTCCGGGCTTGTATCCACGGATTTTTGCTTCGGGAAGGTTGACGAACAGCGAGCGGATATCGCTGAAAACGCCTGTATAGGTGGCGGGATTAGAGCGTGGTGTGCGTCCGATAGGCGCTTGATCCACATTCACCACCTTGTCGATATGTTCCACTCCCTCAATGCTTTCGTAAGGCATGGGGGCTTTCAGCGAACGATAGAAATGCTTTGAAAGGATGGGCTGCAGCGTCTCGTTGATGAGCGTTGACTTGCCGGAGCCGCTGACGCCAGTCACCAGAATCAGTTTTCCAAGCGGGAAATCCACATCAACATGCTTGAGATTGTTGCCGCTCGCATTTTTGATGACGATGTGTTTGCCATTGCCCGGACGCCGCTTCGCGGGAATCTCTATCTTGATTTTCCCGCTCAGGTAATTGGCTGTGAGCGTGTCTTGCTTCAAGAGTTCCGAAGGAGTTCCCTGGAAAACTACCTTGCCGCCTTTTCTTCCAGCTAGCGGACCGATATCAATCACATAGTCAGCCGACAGCATCATCTCCTTGTCGTGCTCAACTACAATCACCGTATTGCCCAAATCACGCAATTCTTTCAGGGAATTGATCAGGCGGACGTTGTCGCGCTGGTGGAGTCCGATGCTCGGTTCGTCAAGGATATAGAGCACGTTGACCAGCTGCGAACCGATTTGTGTTGCCAGGCGTATGCGTTGACTTTCACCTCCGGAGAGGCTTGCAGACTGGCGGTCGAGCGAGAGATAGTCGAGTCCGACGTCCAACATGAAATCGAGTCGTGTGCAGATTTCCTTGACGATTTCAGATGCTATCTTGCGTTCTTTCTCTTCAAGGTGAGGCAGACAGTCGTCAAACCAGCTGCGAAGTTCCGATATGTCCATGTTCGACAGCTCGGCAATGTTCTTCTCCCAAATGCGATAGGAGAGGGATTCGCGCTTGAGTCGCTGCCCGTTGCATTCGGGACACACGCAGGTGGCAAGAAATTGTTCAGCCCATTTCTGTCCCGAGCTGCTGTCGTCATTCTCCATCACGCTGCGAAGGTACTTGATGATGCCGTCGAACGTGACGAAATAGTCGGTTGACGTGTGTACACGCTCTTTCGCAATCCTCACGTTCTGGAGCGAGCCGTAGAGAATTTCAGACAATGCTTCCTGCGGTATCTGTTCGAACGGGGTGTCTAAGTCACACTCAAAGCGCTGCAAGATACTCTCTATTTGCCAGAAAATCATCTGGTTCTTATATTTCCCTAACGGTGCAATGGCTCCTTCGCGAATGGAAGCCTTTTTGTTGGGTATGACCTTTTCCAGGTCAATCTCATTGATGCGTCCCAGTCCTTTGCATCGAGGGCATGCTCCTTCCGGCGAGTTGAACGAGAATAAGTTGGGTGCCGGCTCGCCATACGAGATGCCTGTCGTGGGGCACATCAGGCGCTTGGAAAAGTTTTTCACGCTCCCATCATCCACATTATATATCATGATGGTGCCGTCGCCCTGTCGCATTGCCGTCTCAATGGTCTTTACGAGGCGCTCCTTGTCGCCCGATTTGATTTGCAGACGGTCAATCACTACCTCGATATTGTGGTTTTTGTAGCGGTCAACCTTCATTCCCCGTTCCAGTTCATGCAGTTCGCCGTCGATGCGCACATGGAGGTAGCCTTTCTTGCGCATGCTCTCGAAAAGTTCGCGATAATGTCCTTTTCGCTGACGCACGACAGGCGACAGGATATACACACGTTTGTCGGCATACTCGGAAAGAATCATTTCAACCACTTTCTCCTCAGTATATTTCACCATCTTCTCGCCGGTCATATAGCTATAAGCCGTTCCGGCGCGGGCAAAAAGCAGTCGCATGTAGTCGTAGATTTCCGTTGTCGTGCCTACGGTCGAGCGTGGGTTTTTGTTCGTTGTCTTTTGTTCGATGCTGATGACGGGGGAGAGTCCGGTAATCTTATCCACGTCGGGACGCTCCAGTCCGCCGAGGAAATTTCTTGCATAAGCCGAGAAGGTTTCAATGTAGCGGCGCTGTCCTTCGGCGAAAATCGTGTCGAATGCCAACGACGATTTGCCACTTCCGCTCAGTCCCGTGATGACCGTCAGACTGCCACGAGGTATCTCCACATCCACATTTTTCAAGTTGTGCATGCGTGCGCCCCATACATTGATTTTCTTGTCTTCCCGTTTCATTTTGTCAGATAAGAACTGAGTGTTTTCCCACCGTCAAGTCATCCTATTCGTCATATTCCCTATATCCGCGCAAGAGATTGACGTCGCGCCTGATGTTATACACACGTCCGTCAGCACCTTTCGCTTTGACCAACACAAAATACACGCCTTCTTTCACCGGTTTCCCGTGAAAGGTGCCGTCCCAACCGCCAGCCGGGTCAGTCCATTCATATAGCTTTTGTCCCCAGCGGTTGAAGATGTATGCGTGAAATTCCACGATACTCTGATAAGTCTTGGCTTTATAAATTTGGTTATAGGGGTCGCCGTTCGGGGAAAAAGCATTCGGCATCTCGAGCTTGCTCTCGTGGATGCTTACCCGAAATGGACCAAAGTCGCTCCAGTATTCTTCCGTATATTCAATGCGCTCACTGCCTCTGGAGAACGTTGCATACAGCACAATGTGGAACGTTCCTGCCGTCGTGAACGTATATTCCGTGTTCTCTTCATAGCGGACGAGGAATGGCGAACTCTCTCCTTCGGGCGTGATGCGCCATTCGTAATATGTGTTCCAGCCTTCGGTATGCTGCGGATTTGCCGTAAAACGCCCGACGAGCGGTGCCGAACCAGAGAAGTCAACGCTCTCTTCTCCCTCGTCCTCGTGTCCCGGAGTGAAGTAAAATGCCGTCGGATTGATGGTCGGAACATCATCCGCCAAGCTCGAAAGGGAAAAGGAAAACATACATATAATAGCTGCCAATAACCTGTTCTTCTTCATACGTCAACACATTTTTATATTTGTAACGTGGAAAACTTTGCAAAATTACAAAATAATGACGAAAACACAAAATTAAATTTGCTTTGTTGCAAAAGAACTAAAAAACTAAACAAATTATTTTGCTCTTCGCCCGATTTACACTATCTTTGCAAAGGAAATGAATAATTTTTGATTATGAGACGTTATTTGAGATATTTTTTTCTGACATTATTTATGGGGGCGATGGTGACACTTCATGCCCAAACGCCTTCCATTCGTGAGCAGCATAAAGTGAAAAAGAGCGAAACGCTTTTCGGTATTTCAAAACAATATAATGTGACGATTGAGCAGCTGAAGGCGGTCAATCCTGAAATGAACATTGAAGGATACGAACTCAAAAAAGGCGATTACATCAATATTCCATATACCAATACTCCAAACAATGCGGTGCAGAGCAGTAATACTCAGCAACCGGCGACTCAAACTCTGGCAATGAACAAAGTGCGAGTCGGTGTGATGTTGCCGCTTCACGATATCAACGGCGACGGAAAACGGATGGTGGAGTATTATCGGGGCTTGCTCTTGGCGTGCGACAGATTGAAGAAAGACGGTATCTCCGTGGATGTGCAGGCTTGGAACGTACCTATAGAGGCAGATGTCCGCATGACACTTCTGGAGAAAGGTGCCGACAAATGCGACATCATTTTCGGACCGCTCTACACCAACATGGTCAAGCCGTTGGCAGAATTCTGTCAGAAACACAACATCAAGATGGTCATCCCATTCTCCATTTCTGGCGAGGATGTGAAAAATTATGCGAGCATCTATCAGGTGTATCAAAGCCCTTCAAGCCTAAACACTTCAGCCGTTAACAGTTTCATCGAGCGTTTCAAAGGCTGTCAGCCGGTGTTTATCAACTGTAACGACGCAACCGAGAGCAGCCGCGGAGCGTTCACCGCAAATCTCAGAAAGGCTTTGGAAGACAAGCGCATCAAGTATCGGCTGACCGACATCAACTCCTCAGACGAGGATTTCGCAAAGGCTTTCAGCAAGAAGAAGCCGAACATCGTAGTATTGAATACCAGCCGTTCGCCGGAACTGAACACCGTTTTTGCCAAACTCAACAAGATGGTGAGCGAGGGTTCGAAGGCAGAAATCTCGATGTTCGGATATATTGAGTGGCTCATGTACACACAAGTTTATGAGAAACTATTCTATCAGTACAACGCCTATATTCCCACCACATTCTACTACAACCCACTTTCGGCAGACACCAAGTGGGTGGAGACGAACTATCGCAATTGGTTCCGTACCGATATGATGCAGGCGCTTCCGCGTTTTGCGCTGACAGGATTCGACCATGGCTGCTTCTTCATCGGCGGAATCAGTAAGTATGGCAAAAACTTCGGTGGCACGAAAGGCGAAACAACTTATAAACCTGTTCAGACGCCACTCGCTTTTAAGGCCGAAGGGGCAGGAAAACAGAACAAGGCGTTCATGCTGATTCATTATCTCAAAAACCAGACAATCGAAGCAATAAGTTATTAGACACATGCGGAAACTGACGGTTATTTCCCTCTTGCTTATCGCACTATGCAGCCATGCACAGGTCGGTTCACATCGCAACGACCTCAGCATCGGTGTCAATGGCGGTTATATCCTGAGCAATGTGGGATTCAGTCCGAAAGTGCCACAGACCATGCACGGCGGAATCACCGGCGGTCTGACCGTCAAATACGTCTGCGAAAAATATTTCAGTACCATTTGCTCCATTCTCGCAGAAGTCAACTATGCCTCCATCGGATGGAAGGAAAATATCCTTGACCGCACGGATCAACCGGTCATCAATCCCGTGACAGGACTGGCTGAGGAGTATTCGCGCACCATCAATTATGTTCAGATACCCGTCTTTGCCCACTTGGCATGGGGAAGAGAGGAGCGGGGAGCACAGTTTTTCATCCAAGCCGGTCCGCAGATAGGCGTCTATCTCAACGAGTCCACTTCGACGAACTTCAACTTCGCCGACCGAAATATGACCGACCGCGCAAATACCATTGTCGCACAAGACACGATGGCTGTCGAAAACAAGTTCGACTATGGCATTGCTGCAGGCATCGGCATGGAATATTCGTTGCCAAAGGCGGGGCATTTCATTCTCGAAGCACGCTATTATTTCGGCTTGGGAAACATCTATGGCGATTCAAAGAAAGACTATTTCGGAAAATCTAACTTCGGAAACATTGTCTTCAAATTTACCTATCTGTTCGACATTGTGCGCACGAAACATAAAAAGCACTAACGAAATAAAGTGTTCGAAAATGACAATCGTTGCAGATTAAAAATGAAAATGAAATTGAATATAAATAATTATTAACTTAAAAAACAAACAGATTATGTTACAAAATTTATGGAACAACAATCGCATGGTGGCTATGCTGTTAGCGATTTTGGTTGTAGTTGTGCCCTTTCTCATCTACTATGTGATTGAGGCAAGGAAGAAACACCCTAAGGGTCTTATCTCGGCAGCCCTGTCAAATATGGGCGAACGATTTGGTTATTACATCATGAATGCGGTGCTGTTACTTTTCTTGTGTTCAAAGTTTGGTATCAGCGACGACATTGCAGGATGGATTTATGCCGTGTTCTACTTTCTCATTTATGTACTTAGCCTTCCCGGTGGTATGGTTGCCGACAAGTTGCAGAACTTCAAAGGTACAATCATGGCAGGTCTCCTTGTCATGGCGACGGGCTATGTAATTCTGTCTATACCGGTATTCGGTGGCAACCCTGGCGCAGTTCCTATGTGGGTGCTCATACTGACTTGTCTTGCCCTTGTGCTTATTGCTGCCGGAAATGGTCTGTTCAAAGGCAACTTGCAGGCTATTGTGGGTCAGATGTATGACAACTATGAGGCCGAGGCAGCCAAAAAGGGAGCCGAGGAACTTGCTATCGCCAAGTCGCGTCGTGACAGTGGTTTCCAGATATTCTATGTATTCATCAACATTGGTGGTGTGATTGCACCTTTCGTTGCACCATTGCTGCGCAGCGCTATGCTCAAGCTCGACGGATTTATCTATAACGCTGACCTGCCTCGTCTGTGCCATGGATTTTTGGATAACACGCTGAAAGGCGATGACGTTCAAAACCTCACTACGCTTGCTGAAAGTTCTATTCTGGAAGGTGGTCAGGTAGGCGATATGGCAACATTCTGCACTAATTATCTTGAAAGTTTCAATACAGGTGTGCATTACTCGTTCATTGCATCAGCTTTGGCTATGATTGCATCTTTCCTCATTTTCGTGGCTACTCGCAAGGTATATCCCAATCCTGTCAAGAAAGTTAAGGAAGTCCAAACAGTCTCCAAAGAAGAGGTTGCAGCTGACGCTAAGGAAATTAGACAGCGCATGTATGCCCTGTTTGCCGTGCTGGGTGTGGCAGTATTCTTCTGGTTCTCATTCCACCAGAACGGACAGTCGCTCTCAGTATTCGCTCGCGACTTCTGCGATACAAATGCAATTGCTCCTGAAATTTGGCAGTGTATCAACCCGTTCTTTGTGATTGTGCTCACACCTATCATCATGATATTGTTTGGTGCATTGGCAAAGAAAGGTAAGGAAATCTCAACGCCAAAGAAAATCGCACTTGGTATGTTTGTTGCAGCCTGTGCATACATATTCCTTATGGCTATCTCCATTACCAACGGATATCCTTCTGGCGAAGCATTCAAGAGTTTGCCCGAAGCTATTAAGGTTTCAATGAAAGCCGGTCCGTGGGTACTGATTGTCACCTACTTCTTCCTGACCGTGGCAGAGTTGTTCATCTCTCCACTCGGTCTGTCGTTTGTATCTAAGATTGCACCTCAACACTTACAGGGTATCTGTCAAGGTCTGTGGCTATGTGCTACGGCTATAGGCAACCTGTTCATCGCCCTTGGTGTGACCATGCTCAATAGTTTCCCACAGCAGTGGCAATGTTGGGCTGTATTTGCAGGGTTCTGCCTCATCTCAATGGCTGTAATGTTGGGTATGCTCAAATGGCTCGAGCGTGTGACTAAATAACATTATTAAATATAAAGCGGAGACTCGCCCTCGTGACGGGTCTCCGCTTTTTAAATTTATTGAGACATTATGTTTGAAGGACAACCTAAAGGTTTATTTGCGTTGGCACTTGCCAACACCGGTGAGCGCTTCGGCTACTACACCATGATTGCCGTCTTCGCTCTGTTCTTAAGAGCCAATTTCGGATTAGAGCCCGGAACGGCAGGAGTGATTTACTCTACCTTCCTTGGACTTGTTTACTTTCTTCCGCTAATAGGCGGTATCATGGCTGATAAGTTCGGTTTCGGTAAGATGGTCACCACTGGCATCATTATCATGTTTGCCGGTTATTTACTTCTCTCCCTTCCTATGGGTGGCAACACAGTTGCTATGCTTGTCATGCTTGCAGCATTGTTGTTTATCTCCCTCGGTACAGGACTCTTCAAGGGCAACCTGCAAGTGATGGTCGGCAACCTCTATGACGACCCAAAGTATGCTGACAAACGCGACTCTGCTTTCTCGCTTTTCTACATGGCAATCAACATTGGCGCCATGTTTGCACCTACAGCAGCAGTAAAGATTAAAGAATGGGGCGAGAACAGTCTCGGTATGTCGGGCAATGACGCCTATCACCTTGCTTTCGCAGTAGCGTGTGTATCGCTCATCGTATCGATAGCGATTTACTATGCATTCCGTCCTCTCTATCGCCACGTGGAAGGAGGCAATAAGACTGCAGCCGTACAGGCAGTTGAACAACCCGTAGAAGAACTCTCCAAAGAAGATACCAAGGCACGCATCGTAGCACTCTGTCTCGTCTTTGCCGTGGTCATCTTCTTCTGGATGGCTTTCCACCAGAACGGACTCTCGCTGACTTATTTTGCCGATGAATTCACACAAACAGAGTCAACGGGACTTCAGTCGATGGCGTTCAATGTCTTTAATCTCTTCCTCGTTGTGCTCATCGTTTACGGAGCATTCGGCTTCTTCCAAAGTAAGACACCGAAAGGCAAAGGCATTAGCTGTGCATTTGTGCTTATACCTATCGCCATCCTCATCTGGCAGTATACCCGCGTGGATGGAGTGACCAAGCTTAGCGCACCCATCTTCCAGCAATTCAACCCCTTCTACGTCGTGGCCCTCACACCATTCTCCATGTTCATCTTCTCCTATCTGGCGAAGAAAGGCAAGGAACCCTCCGCACCGCGTAAAATCGCATACGGTATGTTGGTTGCCGCAGTAGCATTCATCGTTATGATTATCGCATCAGTCGGATTGCCGATGCCACAGACAGGGATGGTTGATGGCGAGATGAAAGGCTTGCATGTAGCCGACGTTTCAGCCAATTGGCTCATCGGAACCTACCTCATTCTCACTTTCGGCGAACTGCTTCTGTCACCTATGGGCATTTCGTTCGTGTCCAAGGTAGCGCCACCGAAATACAAAGGTATGATGATGGGCGGATGGTTTGTGGCTACAGCCATTGGAAACCTTCTTGTCAGTGTCGGTGGTTTGTTATGGGGTAAGCTGCCACTCACACTGGTATGGACCGTATTCCTCGTGCTCTGCATCCTCTCAGCCCTCTTCATGTTCGCCATGATGAAACGCCTGGAGAAAGTAAGCTGAGGAAGTTCACACAGATGACAACTCATTATTAAAAATAATTTTTTTATAGTTCTAAAACGTGAGCCGCTTCGCAGTGATTGCGCAGCGGCTTTTTTGTAAGCGCAAATTGGCACGATTATTGCTGCTAAGTTCAACGGTTGTTAGTCAAGTACGGCGATATTGTTGAGCAAACTCGTACGAAGTTGGTTACCAAAGTCGTACGAAGTTGGTCACCAAACTCGTACGAGATTGGTATGGAAACTCGTACGAGATTGCTTAACGAAAGGGCAACACTCGGATAACGGGCGGTGATGTTTCTGATAATCAAAGTTTAACTTTTAAATAATAAGGAGGTCAAAATGTCAGTATTTGTAAGATTGGAAAAGAAGAAGTTTGGTGATGACAAGGCGCGTGGAAAGTGGTATGCCAAAGTGGTGCGCACGGGCGAAGTGGGCATCGACGAGCTGGCTGAGCGCATTCAGGATGTATCGACGTTCAAGCGGGGCGAGGTGCGCGGCATTCTCATCGAGCTGTTGGAGCAGATGAAATCTTGTCTGGCGGAAGGGCAGACGGTCAATCTCGATGGGTTCGGGCGGTTCCATCTCTCGGTGGAGAGCGAGCCGGCGGAGAGTCCGGAGAAGTTCCGCACCGACTTGAACGTGAAGCGTGTGAAGTGCAGGTTCCAGCCCGCCGGCTATCGTCGGAAGGACGGATGCATCGTCCAGCGGCTGGCTGAGGGCGTGAAGGTGGAGCGTTGGAAGGATGAATGAGGGAAGAATTTTGGGCGAAGTGAATTTCTATGAATAATATTTGTTTGTTGGAGTTTATTTCATTATCTTTGCATTAAGCAAGTAATTATGCTTTCTCATTATTCAATCCGATTGTAGATAATGTATTTCCCCAATGTCCCTTTTTAGCATTAACTGGCTTGCAATGCCCGGGTTGCGGTTCGCAACGGGCATTGCATTTTTTGCTTCATGGAGAACTCCGACAGGCTTTTATGTCTAATGCTTTTTTGATGACTGTCATACCGTTCTTTCTTTTTCTGATAATACTGGAACGGAATCGGACGAAGCTGCCACGTCTGTATAAGCGTGTGCATAACAAAAGATTTATATTCTTTTTCCTTTTCCTTATTGCCGCTTGGTGGATAGGACGTAATCTGTCGGAGCAACTCTGAGATTTAGATGGTCACGCCTGCCCCTGAAAATTCGGTTTCTGCAGTTCGTATTTCTTCCGTTAGACACTCAGATGTCAGTAAGTCAATCCGAATGCCCAGAGGGGAATGATTTTGCCCGATCCGTATTCTATGTCGTCTCTGACAACATATCCCTCAGCGGCATCGGTAAGTTGCTTCTTGCCTTTCTTTTTTCCACCAACCTCAAAGGTCTTACCGGCAATCTCGAAGTCACTGATACGTGAGCTGATGACTTCTGTCGTCACTCGCATCTGATTATAGAAGAACGTCTCACGGATATTGCCGATGTCCGTGGCTTCTCCGCCTAATAAGTAGGCGAGGCTGGTGTTGTCAAGGTACACCTTTTCGACTTTGCCAATGCCACGGATGCCACCCGTATCGTTGCGCAACTGACCTATCATTCCGGCTTGCTCCATATACAGGAAATAATCGGGCAGAATATTCCTGCTGACTCCAATAACGGTGGAGAGGGAATCCATCACAGGCTTAAAGGGCACACTTTGGGCGATGACAGCCAGCAGTTTCTTTAACTTGCGCCCCGTAGCAGCCGTCATGTGAGCATACTGTGGAATGTCAACCTCCATGGTTTGATTGATAACTTGGCGCAAACGTATTTCGTAATTGCAGTCATCGGAGAAAGGGTAGTAGCCTTTTAGGAGGTAATCGTTAAATAGTGGCAATGGATGACGGGCGGCGTCGAGACGGGCTTTGTTCTCAAGTATCTCGCTTAGCGTATAGACAGGCACTTCTATTGCATGGCGCAGCCAGAGGTATTCCCTGAAGCTGAGTCCTTGCATCATGAAAATGGGTGCCCGTCGGCTCAGGTCGGAAAAACCCTTATAGATGTCAAGCACGGATGAGCCCGTGAAACCTACTATCAGGTCAGTGTGAGAATCGTATATCTGTTTCAATTCCCTTGACCAATTTTCGTACTTGTGAATTTCGTCGATAAAAATCTGTTCACCACCTTCTTTGACAAACTCATCTACAGTTTCTGCAAGTGTGTGTGACGAGAAATACAAGTGGTCGGCGGTAACGTACAGCATACGCCGCTTTTCTCGATGCTCCTTGATGTATTGGAGTATCATCGTAGACTTTCCCACACCTCTTGGACCAACCAAACCGAACATACGGGACTCCCAGCTAATCCGGTCGTACATATACCGGTGGAACGTTGAAGTGGTCTGCTTCAAAAGTCCTTCCATAAACTCTACAAGTGCTATATCCATGAGCTTGCGTTTTTAACGTTTACGATGCAAAGATACAAAAAATGCACTAAAGTAGTGCAATATTTGAGAAAAAAATGCACTAAAGTAGTGCAATTTTTGCAATTTAAGTTCCCATACAAGTATGTCGCACATCGTGAATATGGAGATGAATGAGGGAAGAATTTTCGGGCGAAGTGTGCTTGTTTTTCGGATGAAAATTGTATTTTTGCAAAAAGTGTTAATCAACAAAAACAAGAAAGAATGATGGAAAATGTGATTGAAACTGGTGCTCAGAAGCACATGGAAGTGACTGAAATGTCGAAAACGTATTTAGTGTCTATTGCTAAATGGACGAATTTTCTGGCTATTTTGGGTATCGTCTGCTACGTCTTGATGGTGGTGGCTGGATTGTTTATGATGGTTGCTTCGGCTATTGTCGGCGACCAAATGTCTGAACTTTCAGAAGTGGGCATTCCCACTACCATTGTCGGAGTGATTTACATTGTGATTGCCGTGCTGATGATTTATGTATGTGTGAAGGCGCTCAAGGCTGCATCGGCATTGCGGTTGGCTGCAGAGACGGACAGCAGCGAATGTCTTGAAAACGGTCTGTGCCACTGGCGGTTCGTATGCCGGTTTGTGGGATGGTACACGATTATTGGGTTGGTGTTAGTCGTTCTCTGTTTAATACTTGTGCCTGTCATTGTTGCAGTGGCATAGACTGATAGCGATTCGCTGGCAGATATGACAAAAGGAGCGAGGCTGTATTGGTGCAGTCTCGCTCTTCTTGTATGCAGTGGGATGTCTTTATGCCTGTGGTATGGCGCTCCAGTCTATTCCTTGATGTTCGGTTTCTGCAATCCGTATTTCTTCCGTTTGTCGGTGGCGTAGAGCAGGAGGGCTGAGATGAATGCCGCTGCACCGAACAGGGCGAAGATGGTCATCGAACGGGTGTAGGACGGGTCGGTCTCGTTGACGCGTCCTATCAGCATGCGGACAGCCATCAGCCCGATGTTTTGTATGAAGAAAATCATGCCATAGGCTGTTCCGAGGCGCCGCAGCGGAATGATTTTTGGCACGGAGGGCCACAGTGCGCTGGGCACGAGTGAGAACGCCAGTCCGAGAATGACCATCATCGATACTGCCAACAGACTGGAATGGAGGGGCAGCGAGAAAACGAAATGCACGACTGCCATGAGCAGCGTGCCGATGATGATGAGCGTGGCTCCGAATCCGCGCCGGTCGTATATGGTTCCGAAAAGTGGCGTGAGCACGATGCTTCCGAAGGGGATGATGGCGGGAATGAGTCCGGCAAGGCTTTCGGAGATGCCGTATTTCACTATCATCAGCTTCGGGGCGAAGTTGAAGAATGGGTTCATCGCCGAGTAGAACAGCAGACAGAGCAGCGTGACGAGCCAGAAGCCCGGGCTCTTTATCGTCACGAGGATATCGGAAAAGCGGAAGCTCTCGTCATCGTCAGTCCCCTGTTGTGCAGTTGCGGGAGCGCTCTTTTCCAACCGGCGGTCCATGACGCAATAGACGATGTAGAAGAGCAGCGCTGCAGAGATGAGCACGAAGCTCAGGAGTAGGGGAGCGGAGAGCGAATGGCGGAGTGCCAGCGGCAGGCTGACAGACATGGCGGCGCCTGTTCCCAAGCGCGCAAGACCTACCTGTATGCCCATGGCGAGTGCCATCTCATGACCGGTGAACCATTTCACCATGACTTTCGAGACGGTGATGCCGCACATCTCATTGCCTACGCCGAAAACGGCGAAGCCCAGTGCCGAATAGATGACTTGCCGTTTGAGCATCATGTCGGGGAGCCCCAGCAAGGGAAGATTGACGTGCGTGGCGGCATCGGGCGTGATGAATGTGACGGCATAATACATCATCAGTACGCCGGCAACCATCAGCGAGCAAGCCAATATGCCCGTGAAGCGGACGCCCATCTTGTCAAGAATCAGTCCGCCGAAGAACAGCATCAGGAGAAAGACGTTGATGAATCCGTAGGAGCCGGAGAAGAATCCGTACTCCGTGCTCGTCCAGTTCATGCCACCACTGGCTACCGGCGATTCGAGGAGTGACTCCAACGGCGACATCTGATAGGTGATGTAATAGCCCATCATCATGGTGAAAGCAACGATGAGGAGTGCTGTCCAGCGCGCCACGGGCGAGTCGCTGAGTTTTCTGCGGAGTTGTTCGGTCATGCGTCAGTTATATATAATAATGTAAAGAAAGCCGCGGACGGTTCGTTACAAACCCTCCGCGGCTGTTTTGTTTTCTGAATCTTATTCTTTGATGTTGGGCTCCTCGAGTCCGAGATGCTTCTTCTTGTCAACAATCTTGAGGATGAATCCTAACAGCAGAGCAGCAATACCCAGGCATGCCAACATGATGAGCGGTGCTGTATAGTTGAGCTGGTCAGCAGGCGTTCCCTCGGGATTGGTCGCTGTCAGCACCTTTCCGATGAGCAGCGGGAAGAGCCAGAGTCCGATGTTCTGAATCCAGAAAATCAGCGCATAGGCAGAACCAATCACCTTGGCATCAACAAGTTTCGGTACGCTCGGCCACAATGATGCGGGAACCAACGAGAAGGATGCACCGAGAATGAGAATCGTCAGATAAGCAATGACAACTCCACCGGCACCATTTCCCTTGAATGCGGGAAGCACGAAAGCGAATGTCAGGTGGCAAGCGATGAGCAGCAGCGAGCCGAGTACGAGCATCGAAGCAGCTTTTCCCTTGTGGTCAACGTAGCTTCCGAGTATCGGCGTGATGAGCACTGCCAGCAGTGGGAACACGGCGAAGATGGCTTCAGCCGACTGGCGCATGTAGCCCATGTAGCAGTAAACCACGAGAGAGACAACAGAGATTGTCAGCAGGCAGTATTTCATGCCTTTGTTCTTCTGGAAGTTGCTTGCGAATCCGGCGGCTGCCACAACGAGCATAATGACGTACTGAACGATGGTCACGCTGTTGCTTGCCCAGAACGAGTCAGAAGCCGGAGCCGTCAGGTCAAGGTTGCACTGCAGCATGTTCACGGCATATTTCTGGAACGGGAAAATGGCTGAATAGTAGAGTACGCAAAGCAGTGCCACGAGCCAGAAGCCGCTTGAGGTGAGAATCTGTCCGAGGTCGCTGATTTTGAATGGGTCGTCTTTCTCTTCTGCCTCGCCCGTCTGTGCGTCGAGCTTCTTGTCCATGAAGAAGTAAACGACAAACATGATGAGTGCAATGCAGAGCAGCACTACGCCAAAAGCAACCGAGCGCGAAACGCTGACCTCGTCGCCGAGCTTGGCAAAGAACGGTGAGAAAATCATACACGTAGCAACACCGAGGCGTGCGAGCGCCATTTCAGAGCCCATCGCCAACGCCATCTCGCGCCCTTTGAACCATTTCACGATACCACGGCTCACCGTGATACCAGCCATTTCAACGCCGCAGCCGAAAATCATGAAACCGATGGCGGCTACTTTGGCAGAGGCGGGCATGCCCTCGTAGAACGGACTGACGCCCAACTCATCGAAGCCGGGGATGTAGTTCAGGTTGTTGGTGAACCATGTCTCCAGTCCACTGCCCTTGAATGACTCGGCAACGGCATACCATTTAATCACCGCACCGATGAGCATCACCACGCCCGAGAGAATGGCTGTGAAGCGCACACCCATCTTGTCGAGGATGATTCCGGCAAAGATGAGGAAGAACACGAACACGTTGAGGAACGTCTCTGCGCCCTGCATCGTACCGAAAGCGTCAGAGTCCCACCCGCGGGTCTCCTGCATCAGGTCCTTGATGGGTGAGAGAATGTCCATGAAAATGTAGCTGCAGAACATGGCGAGCGCCAGGAGCAGCAGCGCCGTCCACCGCATGCCGGCAGAGTCGCGCAATGTTTTCTGAATTGTTTGTGTCATTTTAAGGTTATTTTTAAGTTAATGATATTGCGTTAAATGATTCTTTTACGATGCAAAGATACAAAATAGAAATAAAAAAGCGTTATTTTATTTGTTTTTTATAAACACACCTTTGATGAAAATGTACTTACCAACAAAAATCGGTGGCTCTAAATCATGTAGCCACCGATTTCAGTATATCTTGTTTTTTATTTTAAACGGATTAAATCCACAGTTATTTAATGCGGAAGTGAACCGAGAGTGGGTAGTGGTCGCCAAGAGGTGACACACCATCTTCACGGAAATAGGTTTTGTTATGGAATATCACGTTTTCCAGTATCAGTTTGCTATTAGAAGCGGTGGGGTTGATGAAGAATACTTTGTCGGGAGCTTCACCGTTGACCGTCCAGCCGCTGGTGGGACTATCGTATTGTATGCGGGTATCGCCCATCGAGGGATATTTGCCGCCTTTTTCCTGCTGAATCCACGCATCGGTGATAGTGGCGCGACCAGAGCGGTTGATGACGTTAATAACCTGACTTTCCACGCTGTCACGCACATAATAGGTGTTCAAGTCGCCCATGATGATAATAGGACGATGATCCAGATGTGCCATGATATAGTCGCGTAGTTGGCGCCACTGGCTCATGCGTACTAAGCGGTCTTCCTCGTCGGTTCCTGCAAGTTCCTCCTCTGTATCACCTGCATCCATGTGCATGTTGTAAATGACAAGTTGATGTCCAAGGGGAGTTGTCACCTCATAGCGGCGGAATCCCTTTACTACGTTCTCGTCCAAAGCATGGGCAAAATAGCCACAGTTACGGTTCCAACGCACGCTGTCTGTACGTTCAACCTTTAGACCTTTTTTCCAGAATCCCTTGAGACCGTCGGTATTGAAACGGATTTTTTCGGGATTCTCTTCGTTCGGTTCATAGATCAACTTAACCCCGTTCATCATACCTCCTCCCCAACAGTCAAAGTCGTAGCCTTCGGCAAAGGAACCAGATAGCTCTTGATCATATTCAAAGTCTTCTTGCACGCCGATGAAATCGAAACCGCCTTGAGTCAACCACTGCCCGATGACTGGTGTGTACTCCGGACCAGGATTATCCAGATCCACCAGCCCGTCCACGTTCAGCGTACACACGCTAAATTGTTCTTCCTGCACTTTAGGCTCTGGATCGCTCTCGTCATCACAGGAAACCATGCACGCGCATACCAATGCTACCATGATGGTGGAAAGTATGCTTAAAGTATTTTTCTGGTTCATCATATTGGTTATAATTGTTATTTTACGATGCAAAGATACAAAAAAGAAATAAAAAAGCGTTATCCTTATTTGTTTTTATAAAGAATTTATTATCTTTGCAATGTGTATATTGTAAATAAACATAACAATGATATTGTTGACGTTTTAATCTTTTAATTCATAATAATAATGTTTTTAAAATTACAACAAAGGAGCAAAGCAGTTAACGCAAAGAACTTCTATTTAATGTTAATGGTAGTAGTTATGCTAATAGCAGATATCATGCTATTTGTCTCTTGTAGTGAGGATAATGATGAAAAAATATTCCTTTTTAATCAGTGGGAAATGACCAACAAGGAAGATTATAACTATCCACTGCCAAAAGAGTGTGAAGGTGTTGTTTGGGAGTTTATAAAGACAGATAAGCAAATTTTCCTTTGTAAACAATATTGCAAAATGTCTGATGGGAAATGGTATGCGTATAAAGAAGGTAAAATAACAATATTTACCGCCAGCGAAAATTCTGGAACAATAGAGTTTGTATTTGAAGGTAGTGAATATCAATACACAATCAATGGAAATACATTAATGTTGTCTAATGAAGGAAAGATATATAAGTTTAAATTAACTAAAGGTGTCGTCGGTAGGGGATACGTAAACTATTATCCAAAATAATCAATCTAATTCGTTTTATAAGAACGAAATACAAAAACGGCTTTCAGCGAAATCTGCTGAAAGCCGTTTTTGTAGTCTGTGCTATACCTTATTTCTTCAGCCAGCGGTCGAGCCAGTTGAAGAACGTACGCTTACATTCGGCGTAAGGCCTTTGTTCCAATACCCATCATTCGTGCTCCGTACATCTATCGGGGGCTGTCAAAAAAGGTACGTTGATTTATAATCAACTTCATCAATGTCTTGTTATCTCAAGAATTTGGTGTGCAATCACCGTACCTTACCCTCAAAGGATATCGGATCACAATTATCGCTACTTATCTCTACAAGAGCTGTTCCCTGTTTGTTGATGGATATATCAAAGTGGAAATAATATGCCAATTGCTGGACGGTAAAGTGATAGGTCTTATGTCCATAACGGTCGACAGAAGAGGAATATTTTCTCATTTTAGCGGTAAAGTCGAGCATATTCATTGTCACTTCCTTCTCGATGGATCTACCCCAAACATACGGCAGAAAGGAGATGACTTCGTTGCCATGTATCTCCAGACGATAGACCGGTTCGAGGTATTCCCATTGAGCGTTTAGCGGCTGCATGCTTTGCATGTCAATGACCATGTCCACATTTACATCGGCGGCAGTAACATTCTTTGATGACGAACATGCCACAGTTAACAGTAACAAAATTAGAAATGAAAAAACGTTTTGTTTCATGTTATAGAGTTTTTAATGAGTTAATGTCTATTTCTTAGTTAATACATATTTATAATAAACAGGTCAAAACCGTACCATATAAATTGTAGATACAAAGATAATTATTTTTTATTACAAAAACGATTTTCTGAGATATATTTGTTTCAAAATTGTGATATGGGAAATTCGTATAAAAACAAAAAATCCGTAAGCCCGTACGGAACTTGCGGATTTTTCATGTTTTTTCTTTTTATTTCTTCAGCCAGCGGTCGAGCCAGTTGAAGAATGTACGTTGCCAAAGAATACCGTTCTGTGGTTTGAGTACCCAGTGGTTCTCGTCGGGGAAGATGAGCAGTTCGGCAGGAATGCCACGCAGACGGGCTGCATTGAAAGCGCCCATACCTTGGTTGGCATTGATGCGATAGTCGAGTTCGCCATGGATACAGAGAATAGGAGTGTCCCACTTATCCACAAAACGATGTGGAGAGTTCTCGTATGTGCGCTTAGCGTTCGGCGTAAGGTCTTTGTTCCAGTAAGCATCGTCGTACTCCCAGTTAGAGAACCAAACTTCTTCGGTATCGGTGTACATTGACTCAAGGTTGAAAGCACCGTCGTGAGAGATGAATGCTTTGAATCGTTTGTCATGGTGACCGGCAAGATAATAAACCGAGAAGCCTCCGAACGAAGCACCTACGGCACCCATACGGTCTTTGTCAACGTAGGGCAGGTTGGCTGCCGCATCGTCGATGGCTGCAAGATAGTCGCGCATGCACTGACCCGTCCAGTCGCCGCTGATTTGCTCGCACCACTTGCTGCCGAAGCCGGGCAGACCGTGGCGGTTGGGTGCAATGACTACGTAGCCGTGAGCAGCCATAATCATGAAGTTCCAACGATAGCTCCAGAACTGGCTGACAGGGCTTTGCGGACCACCTTCACAGAAGAGCAGCGTAGGATATTTCTTCGTCTCGTCGAAGTTCGGCGGCAGGATAACCCAGTAGTGCAGGTCTTCGCCCGTGCTCGTCTTGGTCCATCGCGGCTGCACGGTGCCTCTCTCCAGCTGGTCGAAGATGTGCTTGTTCTCACATGTAATTTGCTGACATGTAGTCTTCTGCGGTGACTTGAAGTTAGGTGTAACCACATACAGATCGGCAGGATTCATGTGGTCGTGGCGCTCGGCGAGTATCTGTTTGCCGTTGTTCAGCATCTGCAACGAACCGAAATCGGCTTGGAAATCGGTCAGTTTCTTCACTTCACCCTTCCAGTTGACGCCGTATATGTTCACACATCCGTGCCATACACCGATGAAATAGATGAGTGCATCCTTCGTGTCAGACCAGCAGAACTCATCGACATTCGAGTCGAAACTCTCGGTCAGATAGCGCTTTTCGCCTGTCTTGAGGTCGTACACGCAGAGGCGCTGACGGTCAGCTTCATAGCCGTCGCGTGCCATTGAGAGCCATGCAACGTACTTGCCGTCGGGAGAGAATTTCGGATTCTGGTCGTAGCCGGGATTGTTCTTCAAGTTCTCCGGCGCATTAACCGGCTGATTTTTCAGCGATTTCGTAGCGTCGAACTCAAAGTCTTTATAGTTGGCAGGCTTGCAGAGGTTCGTCGTTGTCTTGCTTGCCACATTATATAAAAATATGTCAGAGTCGGTCGAGATGGCATATTTCACGCCCTCTTTCTTACGACAAGTGTAGGCGATGTTTTCCGAATCGATGCTCCAGTCGAGCTGTTCGATGCCTCCGAATGGTGCCATCGGACACTCGTAAGGTTCGCCCTCGATGATGTCAATGCCCTCGTTGATGCTTCCGTCGGCAGCTACATCAGCCACGAACGGGTGCAGAATTGACTCCACATAGTGGTCCCAGTGGCGGTAGTTCATGTCCGTAGCCAAGCGTCCGGTAGCCTTTGGGAGGTCGTCCGGGTTCTTCTTGATGGTGCCATGGTAGGGGAGTTCCTTGATAAGAATCACCTTCTTGCCGTTTGGCGAGAACTTGAAGCCTTCAATGCCCTTAGCATCTTTGGTGAGCTGCTTGCGACCGGTGCCGTCGGGATTCATGCTCCAGAGCTGTCCACCAGTGATGAATGCGATGCGCTTGCCGTTCTCAATCCAAGCTGCGTCGGTCTCATTTTTCGCACCTGTGGTCAGTTTGCGATTATTCTTTCCATCAGCATCCATGATGTAAAGAACGTGGTGGCTCTTGTTTTCTTTCACACTGTAATACCCAACCTGGTACACAATCTGCTTACCATCGGGCGATGCTGCATAGCCGCTGATACGTCCCATAGCCCAAAGCGCCTCGGGTGTCAGCATCTTGCTGCTCAGTTTGATGTTACTTTTTCCTATGTTCACTTCATTTTGTGCTTTAATCGGACTGCTGCAGAGCATAGTCAGCAAGACAGCCATCATCATTGTTTTTCTCATATTTTGATAAATTAGATTTAAGTTTATAGGCCTTTTCGCTTTCGTTCCAGTTCCTCTCTCTTGCGCTGCATTTCCTGTTGCTGTTTCTGCATCGCCTCGAGTCGGGCGGCTAATCCTCCGACCTTCTTGGGGTTGTTCTTGTTCTCTTGATAACGTGCTTCGAGTGCCTTGAGCAGTTTCTCGTCGTTGGTCGTCTTGCGCAGTGCCCACATGATGGCAGCACTGAAGAAGAGGCTGACGAAGTAGTAGAAGTTCAGTCCGGCACTATAGTCGTTGAAGATGAAGAAGAACATGAGCGGCATGAGGAACATCATCCATTGCATCATTTTCATTTGTTGAGCCTGTGCTCCCACCATCTGGTCGCGTTGCTGGCGCATTGTCATCCATGAGTAGAGCAGGTTGGCTCCGCAGAAGAGGATACACGTCAGGGAGAGGTGGTCGCCAATCATCCAGATGTTCGTTCCCCATTCAGCAATCGGGTCGTAGGTGGAGAGGTCTTCAATCCACAGGAAGCTCTCACCGCGCAGCTGTATGGCGTTCGGCACGAAGTTGAACATCGCAATCCAGATAGGCATCTGGATGAGCATCGGCAGACAGCCGCTCAGCGGGCTCACGCCATACTGTGCATACATCTGCATCATGGCTTGCTGTTTCTGCATCTGGTCTTCGGGCTTGTCGTATTGTTTGGTTGCCTCGTCGAGTTTCGGTTTGAGCACACGCATCTTGGCACTGCTCATGTAACTCTTCTTCACCAGCGGATAGGTGATGGCTTTCAGGAGCAGGGTGATGAGAATGAGTACGATACCCATGTTGAGACCAAGATTGGTCAGCCAGTCAAAGACATAGAGGGTGAACCATCTGTTGATGATGCGGAACAATGGCCATCCTAAGTAAACGAGGCGTTCCATCTTCAAGTCCTTTCCGAACTTGCTTTCTTTCTCCATGGCTTGAAGCAGGCGGAAGTCGTTGGGGCCGAAAAAGAACTCCAGTTCAGTGGGTGTCTTTCCGGTCGGGTCGAAGAATGTCTCCACGCGTGCTTTGTACTCCTTCAGATAGCCTGACTCCTTTTGTTGGGGAATGCTGGTCAGTGAGGCATTTGGTGCGAAATCGGTCTTCGCAATCATCATGGCGCTGAAGAACTGGTTCTTAAAGGCTATCCAGTCAAGCGTTTCACTGATTCGCTCGTCGATTTTCTCGGATGTTTCACTCAGGTAATCGGTGCCTCCGTCTTTCTCCTTATAGGTCAGTGTGGCATATCGGTTTTCAAACGTAAAACCTTTTTCCTGCTGCCGACAGCGCTCGTTCCACTCTACGTTCACCGTGTTGGTCTTTGAAGAGAACACGCCTTCCATTCCCTGTGCTTGCAGAGAGAAGTGAAGCATATAGTCTTTTCCCAGCAGATAGCGCATGGTGAGGGTCTTTCCTGCACCGGCTGTTGCTGTCAGTGTCACTGTGGAATCGGTCTTTTCCGATGCGGAGAAAAAGAGTTCTTCCGTGTTGATATTCTGTTCTTTGCCATCGATTTTGAACGACAGGCTCTGGTCCTTCTCGTCAAAGAGTGTCACGTCTTTCGCACCATCCAGGCTTTTATAGTCTTTGATGACGGCTTTTGTGACCGTTCCTCCTTTGCTGTTGATGGTCAGTTCCAGCTTGTCGTTCTTGAGAACAATGTTCTCTGCACTCCCTGTGAGTGCTTGGTGGAAGAGGGCAGTGGTGTCTTCCAATGTTTGCTTTTTGATTTCTTCCTGTTTTTTCTGAGCGGCTTTCTGCTGTTCTACAGCCTTTTTCTTGTCAGCTTCTTGCTTTGCCAACAGTTCTTGCTGGGCTTTGATTTGTTCTTCTGACGGCTGATTATATATGCTGAATCCGATGATAACAGCTCCTATGAGTAGAATTCCTATGATTGTGTTTTTGTCCATAACTTATTTTTTCTTGTTTTCGATTGCTGTTTTAATGAAATTGAGGAAGAGTGGGTGGGGGTTCAAGACGGTTGATTGATATTCCGGATGGAATTGTGTTCCGATGAACCATTTCAATGCGGGAATCTCAACGATTTCAACCAATCCGCTTTCGGGATTCTTGCCGACACACTTCATGCCGTTCTTCTCATATTCTTTTTCGTACATGTTGTTGAATTCATATCTGTGGCGATGGCGCTCCTTGATGAGCGTTTCGCCGTATATTGAATATGAAAGGGAATCTTTTTCAAGGACGCAATCGTATGCTCCCAGTCGCATGGTTCCGCCCATGTTGGTGATATTCTTCTGCTCTTCCATGATGTCAATCACGTTGTGTTCCGTCTTTTCGTTCATCTCGCGCGAATTTGCGTCGCTGTATCCCAATACGTTGCGCGCAAATTCGATGACCATCATCTGCATTCCCAGACAGATTCCGAATGTGGGAATATCGTTTTCGCGGGCATATTGAATGGCTGTGATTTTCCCTTCGATGCCACGGTCTCCAAATCCCGGGCATATCACGATGCCGTCTTGTCCGGAAAGCTGTTCCGCGATGTTCTCTTTTGTGAGTTTCTCCGAGTTGATATAAGTCAGCACCGCTTTGTGGTCATTATAGGTTGCTGCTTGCGAGAGGCTCTCACGGATGCTCTTATAGGCATCTTGCAGGTCGTATTTCCCGACGAGTCCGATGTGTACTTCCGACTTGGCTTTCTTCAACTTGTCAAGGAATGTCCGCCACGGACCAAGTGGGGGAGTGTCGCCAATCGGCTCACCCATCTTTCTCAGGATTGCGGTGTCCATGCCTTGTGTCTGCATGGCAACCGGCACGTCGTAGATAGACGGAAGGTCCTCGCTCTGCACGACGCAGTCAATGTCAACATTACAGAAGGCTGCTACTTTCCTGCGGATATTGTCGTTCAGGTGTTTTTCTGTTCGCAGCACCAATATGTCTGGCTGAATACCAATGCTTTGCAACTCTTTCACGCTGTGCTGCGTGGGCTTTGTCTTCAACTCCTGCGCGGCTTTCAGATAGGGAACGTAGGTCAGGTGCACGCACAAAGCTTTCTTGCCAAGTTCCCACTTCAGCTGTCGGATGGCTTCCAGGAACGGGGTTGACTCGATGTCGCCGACGGTTCCGCCAATCTCCGTGATGACGAAGTCGTAATGGTTTTTGTTCCCGAGCAGCTGAACGCGCCTCTTAATCTCGTCCGTGATGTGCGGAATGACTTGGATGGTCTTTCCCAAATAGTCGCCGCGGCGCTCCTTGTCAATCACGGCTTTGTATATCCGACCTGTGGTCAACGAATTGGCACGAGTTGTCTGGATACCCGTGAAACGCTCATAGTGCCCGAGGTCTAAGTCGGTCTCCATGCCATCTACTGTCACGTAGCACTCGCCGTGCTCGTATGGATTCAGTGTGCCCGGATCAATGTTGATATACGGATCGAATTTCTGGATGGTGATATTGTATCCCCTTGCTTGAAGTAACTTCCCGATGGAAGACGAAATAATTCCTTTTCCAAGCGAGGAAACGACACCGCCCGTAACGAAGATATACTTTGTTTCTGTCACAATGATAATGTTTTTAATTGTTTATGAGTAACTAAGTCAAGGTGCAAAATTACAATAAAAAAGTGAAAGGAGCAAATAAATAACAGTTCAATATATATAAGATGTGGTCAGAACGTCAAAAAATGCCCTGAAACTTCTGCGCAGATTCAACAAAAATGCCCCTAAAACTCACCTTGCATAAACATACGCTAAACGCGTATAAATATACGGTTGAACTTTCGCTTTCCAAAAGTTCAACTTTTAGACGCTGAAAGTTGAACTTTTACCTCCTCAAAGTTGAACTTTTGCAAGCCAAAAGTTCAACTTTTGGAAAGCGTTTCTTAATACTTTGAAAATCAACCGTTTACGAATTGCATCTCATTCGCTTCACCCTTGCATAAATATACAAAAGCAGTCAGCGGCAAAACGAACGAATAACGAAACGGCGCAAAAGCTGCCGTCAGACTTTCACCTATTCCTATATGGAAACTCGCATGAACATTGATGTGACATGGAATAAACCATAATTCTTTGTGCCGATAGTATCGTAATTCGAGAATTTTGTCTAAATTTGCACCAAAAACAGCATGAAATGTCCAATATATAAAATCTTCATTGTCGCTTGCTTCTGTTTGCTGAGCCATCTTGACGCAAGTGCGCAGGTCGTTCGGAACGGAGCGGTGCACGTTGACAGCCATTCACAATTAGTGAAAAACTATACCGATTCATTGACGATTTACCGACACAGGATTGACTCGCTGGCGGAGGAGAATAGAAGGCTGAAACTGTCTTCCGAAGCACCACTTCTTGATGGTAAATATTACAAACTTTTCGTGCCGTTGACTTTCTATCATTCGTTGGCAAAAAACAAGTTTTCGCTCGGAAGTGACTCTGCGATGCAAAGTATTGAAAACAAGTATATTGAAAACGCTTTGATGAATATTTACTTGAAGCGTCAGGACTTGGTGGCGAACAGCGAAAACAACCTGCAGAAAGCGGGTGGGGCGACCCCGGAAATTGACGTGCCGGTTCATCATGACGCCGGACTTGTAGAGAAGATTTCACCGACCACGATAGAGCCGACGAAAACACCGGTCGAGGTGTTGGTGAAGCGTCCGAATTTCTGGACGATAAAAGGTGACTATTATCTGCAGTTCCTGCAAAATTACGTCTCGAGCAATTGGTATAAGGGAGGCGAAAGCACCTATTCGATGCTCGGAAGTATCACCATGGAAGCCAATTATAATAATAAGCAGAAGGTGAAATGGGACAATAAGCTGGAGATGAAACTGGGCTTCCTGACCTCACGGAGCGACAGCCTCCATTCTTTCAAAACGTCGGAAGACCTCATCCGATACACGGGAAAACTGGGCTTGCAGGCTTCTAAGAAATGGTATTACACGCTGCAAGTCTTGGCATCTACTCAGTTCTATCGCGGCTATAAGAGCAATGACGAGCGCATCTACTCCGACTTCCTCTCTCCGTTCGATCTCAACATCTCGTTGGGTATGGACTATACGGTCGAGGCATTCAATAAAAAACTGACAGGAAATATCCATCTGGCACCGGCAGCATACAACTTCCGCTTTGTGAAACGGAAGGAACTGGCAACCCGATATAATCTGGAAGAAGGCAAGAAGACGCTGCATGACATCGGTTCTCAGTTTACGATCGACCTGATGTGGAAGTTCACCGACCAGATTAACTGGAAAATGCGAATCTACGGCTTCACGACCTATAAGCGTGCTGAGTTTGAATGGGAGAATACATTTGTCTTCAAATTCAATAGGTATATTTCGACAAACGTGTTTATCTATCCGCGTTTCGATGATGGTGTTGCGCGCGACGGGCACCATGGCTACTGGCAGTTGAAAGAGTTTGCCTCCGTTGGCTTTGCTTATTCATTCTGATAGGCGAGGGGAGAGGTCCTTTCTGCACATTAATATATTTATAGGCAAAAAAGGCAAAGAGTTCGTTTGGAAAATACAGACGAAAGCCGTATCTTTGCACAAAGAAACGAAAAATCTAAAATCAAAAACACTATGAAACCCACACCAATTAAACGAGAAATTATCGACCAAGCCATACAAGAGTTTGGCATACAAGACTTTGGACGCGCCACCATACGCGAAGTGAAACAGGTTGCAGCCATCGCAGAGCGCGCCTCAGGTGAAGAATTCATCAAGATGGAAATGGGCATACCCGGACTGCCGGCAGCACGCGTGGGCGTGGAAGCGCAAATCAAAGCCCTACAAGATGGCATCGCCAACATGTATCCCGACATACAGGGACTGCCCGAACTCAAAAAACAAGCATCACGGTTCGTCAAAGCATTCATCGGTATCGACATCGAAGCCGAAGGCTGCATACCCGTCGTAGGCAGCATGCAAGGCGGCTACGCATCTTTCCTCGCATGCTCGCAGGCAGACCGGAAAAAAGACACCGTGCTCTTCATCGACCCGGGATTCCCCGTACAGAAAATGCAGATCAACGTCATGGGTGCACGCTGCGAGACTTTCGACGTCTATGAGCACCGCGGAGACCGGCTGCGCGCCAAACTTGAAAGCTATCTTAAGGTAGGAAACATCTGCGCCATCGTCTATTCCAATCCCAACAATCCCTCGTGGATATGTCTCACTGAGGACGAACTGCGCACGATAGGGGAGCTCTCACAAGAGTACGACGTCACCATTATCGAAGACCTGGCATATTTCGCGATGGACTTCAGGAACGACCTGAGCCGTCCGTTCGAGCCGCCATACCAGCCGACAGTGGGGCACTATACCGACAACTACATACTCCTCATCAGCGGCTCGAAAGCCTTCAGCTATGCTGGCGAGCGCATTGCTGTTGCCTGCATCAGCAACCGGCTTTATCACCGCACATATCCGGACCTCGCAGCACGCTACGACGGACTGCCTTTCGGAGCCGTATTCTCAACACGCATGCTATACGCACTCAGTTCAGGAACGAGCCACAGCGCACAATATGCACTCGCAGCAATCATGCGCGAAGCCACCGATGGGCACTTCAACTTCCGCGACGATATTATCATCTACGGACAACGGGCACACCGACTCAAGGAAATATTCACACGCCACGGCTTCCAAATCGTTTACGACCGAGACGGAACAGAACCCATAGCCGATGGATTCTATTTCACAATCGGCTACCCGGGCATGACTTCCAGCCAACTTGCACGTGAACTGATGTACTACGGCGTATCAGCCATCAACCTCGGAACAACAGGCAGCGAGCAGCAAGGTCTGCGCATCTGCACATCATTCGTAACCGATAACCAGTACACGCTGCTTGATAAACGCATGCAAATTTTCGCCGAGAATAATCCCGTGTGATCATAAAAACAAACTCTGCGCATGCGTGCGCGTATATATAAATAATGTGTAGGAGGCGTAATGACATTGCACGCTGCGTGATTAAAAACTGCACGCAATATACTTAAGCAATGCATATGCACGATTTTTAGATAATATACATTATGATAAATAAGATAATTGGGTAACCCCTAACGGACAAATATATGGAGAATATGGAGAAAAAGATGCTGTTAATAGTTGATCCGCAAATTGATTTCATCAGCGGATCACTCCCCGTGCCCCACGCCCAGGAGGCTATGGAGGCACTGGGCGCATACATTTCAGATAATAAAGATAAGTATTGCTGCAAAGTTGTAACGACCGACTGGCACCCGTACAGACACTGTTCGTTCCAGCCACAAGGCGGACAATGGCCCATTCATTGCGTGAGCAACACCATCGGTGCAGCCATTTATCCCGCACTTGTTGCACCGCTGAATGAATCAAGCGGACTGCTGAAAGTACTTCGCAAAGGCGTTTACGAGGACCGCGAAGAATACTCCATATTCAAAAACCATGCTTCAGCAAATACTTTGAAGCAACTTATCACGGCGCTGGAAATCAGTCAGATAGACCTTTGCGGACTTGCCGGAGATGTCTGCGTGCTCGACACACTGAAAGACGGCATCGAACAATATGGCAAAAAACTCTTCCGGGTACTCACGGAATTCTCACCATCGCTCGACGGAGGCAAAAGTCTCGAGGCATTTATCAAAGACAACGGCATCTCCTACGAATAACTTGCAGGCAACTTATCTGACGAAAAAGCATGGCAGAATACATCGAAATCAAAGGCGCACGGGTCAATAACCTGAAGCATATTGACGTGAAAATCCCACGAGACCAATTCGTTGCGGTTACTGGAGTCAGCGGCAGCGGCAAGTCGTCGTTGGCATTTGACACCCTCTATGCAGAAGGTCAGCGCCGATACGTCGAGAGTCTGTCGTCCTATGCACGTCAGTTTCTGGGTCGCTTGAGCAAACCTGAGTGCGACTTTATAAGAGGTCTGCCGCCCGCAATCGCCATCGAACAGAAGGTCAACAGCCGCAATCCACGTTCCACAGTCGGCACTTCAACCGAGATTTACGAGTATCTCAGGCTACTATACACCCGCATCGGACACACCTACTCCCCTATCAGTGGCGAAGAAGTGAAGAAACACACGACGGAAGACATACTGAAACGGGTATTTTCTTTCTCTCCAGGCACCAAGTTTATCGTCATGGCGCCTCTCCAAATACCCGAAGGCAGACCGCTCCAAAAGCATCTGGAAATGGAAATGCAGCAGGGATTTGTCCGTTTGAGCTGTAAAGGAGAGATTATGCGCATCAGCGATGTGCTTAGCGATGCTTCGCTGCTTGACAAAATCAATGCCAACGATTTGTACCTCGTCGTTGACCGCATGTCTGTTGACGACAGCGCCGACACGATGTCCCGTTTGACCGATTCGCTCGAAACAGCCCTGTACGAAGGCGACGGCGTTTGCCGCCTTGCATTCCTTCCAGCCAATATATCCTACGACTTCTCGACCCGTTTTGAGGCTGACGGCATCACGTTTGAAGAGCCGAACGACAACATGTTCTCGTTCAATTCGCCCGTCGGAGCATGTCCTACCTGCGAAGGATTCGGGCGCATCATCGGAATTGACGAAAAACTGGTGATTCCAAATACCACCCTGAGCGTTTACGACGGCTGCGTACAGTGCTGGCATGGAGAGAAAATGAAGGTGTGGCAGGAGGAGTTCTGCAGACGTGCAGCCAAAGATGACTTCCCTATTTTCACTCCTTACTATAAGCTGTCGCGCGAAGAGAAAGACATGCTCTGGCACGGATTGCCGTCAGAAAGCGGCAAGGATATCCACGAACAAGTCTCCATCGACTCGTTCTTCCAGATGCTCAAAGAGAACCAATACAAGATTCAATATCGAGTCATGATGAGCCGATACCGAGGCAAGACGTTCTGCCCGGATTGTCACGGAACGCGACTGAAGAAAACGGCAAGTTACGTGAAGATTAACGGCAAGAGCATAACCGACTTGGTCGAGATGTCCGTATGGAACCTCAAGCAGTGGTTCGACGACCTGAAACTGGATGCGCACGAGGAAAAAGTCGCAAGCAGACTCTTGGTGGAAATCAAAAACCGTCTGCAGTTCCTGATAAATGTGGGACTGGGATACCTCACGCTCAACAGACAGTCCAACTCGCTGAGCGGAGGTGAAAGCCAACGAATCAACCTGACCACCTCGCTTGGCAGTTCACTTGTCGGTTCGCTCTACATCCTCGATGAACCCAGCATCGGACTGCATAGCCGCGATACAGACAGGCTGGTACAGGTGCTAAAAGACTTGCGCGATGTGGGCAACACCGTCATCGTCGTTGAACATGACGAAGAAATCATGCGGACAGCCGACTATCTCATTGATATCGGTCCTGATGCAGGAAGACTCGGTGGAGAAATCGTTTTTGAAGGAAAAGGAAGCGATATTGACAAGAAAGCGCTCAAGAAATATCCGCGCTCACACACCGTGCGTTATCTCACCCACACCGACACGATTGCAACTCCGACAACCCGTCGCCCGTGGAATATGGCGATTGAAATCAAAGGTGCACGGATGAACAACCTGAAAGGCATTGACGTGAAATTTCCGCTCAACGTGCTGAATGTGGTTACCGGAGTCAGCGGCAGCGGCAAGTCGTCGCTCGTGAAAGGCATCCTCTACCCCGCCCTGAAGCGCCATTTGGATGAGGTGTGCGATGCCCCTGGCGAATACGGCGGTCTCGAGGGCGACTGGCAACAAGTGAAACACGTGGAGTTTGTCGATCAAAATCCAATAGGAAAGAGCACCCGTTCCAATCCCGCCACATACGTTAAAGCCTACGACGCCATCCGCCAGCTTTTTGCCGAACAGCCACTTTCCAAGCAGCTGAATTTCTCGCCGCAGCATTTTTCTTTCAATGCCGACGGAGGACGCTGCGAGGAATGCAAAGGTGCCGGCGTCATCACCGTTGAGATGCAGTTCATGGCAGACTTGGTCCTGGAATGCGAATCCTGCCATGGGAAACGTTTCAAGAAAGACATTCTTGACGTACGGTTTGCGGGAAAAAACATCAACGACATCTTAGACCTTACCGTCTCAGAAGCGATATCATTTTTCGAAGAGCATAAGGAGAAAGGCATCGTCGGACGACTCAAGCCGCTTGAAGATGTCGGATTGGGATACATCAAGCTCGGACAAAGTTCCTCAACGCTCTCCGGCGGTGAGAATCAGCGGGTGAAACTGGCATATTTCATCGGTCAGGAGCGACAGGACCCCACCCTGTTTATCTTCGACGAACCGACCACCGGTCTCCATTTTCATGACATCCAGCGCCTGCTCACCGCCTTTGACGCATTGATAGCGCGCGGCCACACCATCATCGTCATTGAGCATAATCTTGACATCATCAAATGTGCCGATTACGTGATAGACCTCGGTCCGGAAGGCGGCGACATGGGTGGAAACCTTGTTTGTGCCGGCACCCCGGAAGACATCGTGCGCAATGAAAATAGTCTTACGGGCAAATATCTCGCAGGAAAAATAAATTGAAAAATATTTTGCGCATACGAAAAATAACACTACCTTTGCACCGCATAAAATCAGGCGAACGATTATTCGCCCCGTACCGTTGCCGATATGGCTCAGTTGGTAGAGCAATTCATTCGTAATGAATAGGTCCCCGGTTCGAGTCCGGGTATCGGCTCCATAAAGATTAAAACAATGGATATGCCTTTTGGCATGACGTTCTTTTAATCTTTTATTGTTAAGGCGGAATTAGCACATCGGTAGTGCGTGGGCTTCCCAAGCCTGAGAGGCGGGTTCGATTCCCGTATTCCGCTCTCTTTTCGTGAATAGAGCAGTCTGTTTTTACTCTCCCCTCTATCTCTGTATAAATATACCACGAAAGCGTATAAATATGACGGGTGAACTTTCGTTTTCCAAAAGTTGAACTTTTGCGTTCTAAAAGTTCAACTTTCAGGCGCTAAAAGTTCAACTTTTACACGCTGAAAGTGGCACTTTTGGAAAGCCATATATAACGAGTTGAAAATCAGAACTTTGCAAATCGTCCTGCAATGCGGATGCAACTGTATAAATATACAATTGTGAAGGTTTGCAAAACTACTCATTCTTCGATACAGGAATTTGTCGGAAACACCTCGGATTTGTAAATATAGTGGAACATTTTGCGGACTTTAATTTCAAAAAAGTGGATTGAAGGAATAGCCCAGTTTCTCCTATCCCACTCCATTTTGTTTCAGCGCAATCTCGAACTCCTAAACCGTGATTTAAGTTTTATTAAGCAAATTAAACATATAAAAGTGTACAACCTATTGATTTTTTTTGTAATTTTGCAACGTTTTTAAAAACATTTTGCTTTATTAAATTGTAAATCAGCCACTTAACAACTTTTGCACGTTAAATGAGACAACTGAAAATCCAAAAGAGTATTACCAATCGCTCGAGTGAGGCACTGGACAAATATCTGGTGGAGATTGGACGTGCGCCATTGATTTCTATTGATGAAGAGATTGAATTGGCGCAGAAAATCAAAAAAGGCGGACCGGAAGGCGAACGGGCTAAGGATAAGTTGGTCACAGCCAACTTGCGTTTCGTCGTGTCCGTTGCCAAACAATATCAGCATCAGGGACTTACGCTGACCGACTTGATCGACGAGGGTAATATCGGATTGATAAAAGCTGCGCAGAAGTTTGACGAGACACGCGGTTTCAAGTTCATTTCTTATGCCGTTTGGTGGATACGCCAGAGCATTCTGCAGGCAATTGCCGAGCAGAGCCGCATCGTAAGGCTCCCGCTCAATCAGGTTGGTTCGCTTAACAAGATTAACCACGAAATCAACCGTTTTGAGCAAGAGAATCAGCGCCATCCTTCAGTGTCGGAGCTTTCTGAGGCAACCAAACTCGACGAGGAAAAGATTGGACAAAGTCTCATGGCTGACGGTCACCACGTGAGTATCGACGCCCCATTCCAGGACGGTGAGGACAACTGTATGCTCGATGTGATGCCGAGTGGCGATGATAGTCGCACCGACCGTCAGGTTGACCACGAGTCGATGGCACTTGAGTTGAATTCCGTGTTGAACAAAGTGCTCAAAGAGCGTGAGATTACCATTATTCGCGAGTGTTTCGGCATTGGCTGTCACGAGAAAGGTTTGGAGGAAATCGGCGATCAGCTCGGGCTGACTCGTGAGCGTGTACGCCAAATCAGGGAAAAGAGCATTGCCAAGCTGCGCGACAGTGGCAATGCGAAGATTCTCATGAAATATCTGGGATAGTCCTGCATGACGGATTAAACATTTTAGATAGTCATTCATCTAAACATTAAAGACAATATAAATGAAAGGATTGAATATGAAAAGAATACTATTTACAATGTCTTTGCTGGCAGTATGTTTGTTGGTTTCAGCACAAAAGCCGGCAGAAGCCAAATTCGAAAAAGTCATACACAGCTTCGGCAAATTCTCCAGTAAGAATGCCAAGCAGGAATGTGTATTCACTTTCACAAACGTTGGCGAGAAGCCTTTGGTTATCAATCAGGCAGTGGCAAGTTGCGGCTGCACGGTTCCTAAGTACACCAAGACCCCGATTGCTCCGGGACAGAAAGGTGAAATCAAGGTTGCTTATAACGGAGCAGGTCGCGTGCCCGGCTATTTCAAGAAGACCATTACGATACAGACAAACGGCAAGCCCGAAATGACCCGTCTGTACATTGAGGGTGAAATGACGGACTGACCTGACGGCGAAAGACGATAAAAAGACAATCAATAAAAGCCGGCTGGAGAAATCCAGCCGGCTTTTATGGTATCTCTGCAACATGTTTTCTGTCATGGGAATGTGTGGGAACGGTCCGTTCAAGACGCCACACATTATTATATATATTAGCAGACACAGACGGAAACCGTGGCTTACAAAAAAGCGCCCAGCCCCTTCACAAAGTGAAAAAGCTGGACGCAAACAGTCGCCAGGCAGGATTCCGGCATTCCGCCGCCTGTCTTCCCCTGCCCTATTTCTGGTGGCTTCGCCCGATGGCGAGCGCCTTGATGTTTGCCTCAACGACGGCTTCGCCCTTGCGTCCGAATACCCGGCGGATGGCGTCTTCGAGCTTCTCGTAGTCCAGTCCCAGAGCCTGCTGAGCCGCTCCGAGCAGGATGACGTTCGCCGAACGGGGCACGCCGCCCTCCTTTGCCATCTCCTCGATGTCGATTGCGATGACGTTGGGCAGTTTCGCCAAGTCACCGTTGATTACCTCCATGTCGGGATAGTTCGGTATATTGACATACGGGGTTGTCGATGTGATGACCCATCCGTCACGCTTGAGGTAAGGCAGATAGCGCAGCGCCTCCATCGGTTCCATCGATATGATGACGTCTGCCTGTCCCTGCGCTATGAGGTCGCTGTGTATGGGCGCACTCGAGATGCGCAGATTAGACTGCACGTCGCCTCCGCGCTGTGACATTCCGTGCACTTCAGCCTGCTTGATGTAAAGACCTTCCTTCAGCGCAGCTTCGCCGATGATGGTCGCTATGGAGAGGATTCCCTGCCCCCCTACTCCGCATAAGATAATGTCTGTCTTCATTTCTGAGCCTCCTTTGCTTTCTTTTGTTTAAGGTGGCGTTGCAGCGTTTGCATGCATTCGCGACGCGGAATGATGACGCTGACGCCTTGATAGTTAATCTCTTCACGTATGATGCGGGTAATTTCCGGCATGTTTTTAGGCAGCGGAACAACCATGCGCAGATGCTCCTCGGGCACGCCAAGTCCGCGGCAGATAGCCTCAAACTTATTCGTGCCGGCACTGTCCTGACCACCCGTCATGCCCGTGGTGAGGTTGTCGCTGATGATTACGACGATGTTGGCATTTTCATTTACGGCATCCAGCAACCCCGTCATGCCACTGTGAGTGAACGTAGAGTCGCCGATGACTGCCACTGCCGGCCACTGTCCGGCATCTGCCGCACCCTTCGCCATCGTGATGCTCGCACCCATGTCAACGCAAGAGTGAATCGCGCGGAACGGTGGCAAGAAGCCCAGCGTGTAACAGCCGATGTCGCCGAAGACACGCGGATTGTCGTACTCACGCAATACCTCGTTCAGAGCAGCATACACATCGCGGTGTCCGCATCCCTGACAGAGTGCCGGCGGACGCGAAACAACGTCTCCGCACGCCTCGAAAGTTGCCTCCGTCTTGAGTCCGAGCGCCCGTTTCATCACGTCCGGATTAAGTTCGCCCGTCCGTGGGAGTTCGCCCGTGAGGCGACCACGTACCTCCGTGTTGCCCGGCATCACACCCCGCAACATGTCTTCGATAAACGGCTGTCCCTCTTCGGCTACCAGTACCGCGTCGCACTCGTCACACATCCGGCGCACCAACTTCTTCGGAAGCGGATACTGTCCTATCTTCAGCACAGGATAAGGACACCCTTCGGGGAAGCATTCACACAGGTAGTTGTACGCAATACCGCTCGCCACGATGCCCACCGAGTGGTCCGCTGCATCCTTGTAAACGTTCCAAGGCGAACGCTCCGCAGCATCCTCCTCCAACTCAAGCTGCTGCTTTGTGACGATGTCGTTGCGCTTGCGTGCATTCGCCGGCAGCAAAACCCAACTGCTCGAGTCAGCATTATAGTTCAATTCGTTCTCTTTACGCGGCTCGTCCTTGATTTCCACGACAGCCCGCGAGTGTGCCATGCGCGTCGTCACACGCATCAATACAGGCAGTTTCACACGCTCTGAATACTCGAAAGCCACTTCCATCATGTCGTAGGCCTCCTGCTGATTAGCCGGTTCAAATGTCGGAATCAGCGCAAACTTGCCGTAGAAACGACTGTCCTGTTCATCCTGCGAAGAGTGCATCGACGGGTCGTCAGCCACAAGCACCACCAGTCCGCCGTTCGTACCCGTCATACCCGAATTCACAAACGGGTCGGCACAAACGTTCAAACCTACGTGCTTCATGCAGACCAACGCCCTTTTACCCATGAACGACATGCCCAGAGCTGCCTCCATGGCAGTCTTTTCGTTCGTGCACCATTTACGGTGCAAATCACGTTCCTTTGCAATCGGCGACTCCTGAATGTACTCTGTAATCTCTGTTGAGGGAGTGCCCGGATAAGCATACACCCCGCTGAGACCAGCGTCTATTGCTCCCTGTGCAATAGCTTCGTCACCTAATAATAGTTTCTTCATAATGTTATAATTTGTTTTTCATTAGTTATAATCAGTTTTTCATGCAGTATTTCAATTCAAATACCACCTGCAAAGATAACATAAAATACCTAAACGACAAAAGAAACCGCAACTTAATTGCATATTTTTAACGCCAAAACCATCTAAAACCTTCCGATACATTAAGGGGCACAGCCACAAAAGCGGCTGTGCCCCTACGCCATTCAGATATTTATCTAATTTATTTCAGTTCGCGCTCGAAGAAATCAGCTACCTGTCGGAGCAGGTGATTGCGCGTGTTTCCGCCATATATGCTATGGTTACGATTGGTGTATATCAACTCCTTGAAGTCCTTATCCGCCTGCACCAACGCTTCCGAGTATTCAAACGCATTTTGCGGATGCACGTTGTCGTCGGTCAGACCATGGCATAACAGCAGTGCACCGTGCAGTTTGGCTGCGCGGTTGATGGGGTTAATGTCATAGCCTGAAGGATTTTCCTGCGGTGTCCGCATGAAGCGCTCCGTATAAACCGTATCGTAATACTTCCAGTTGGTGGGCGCTGCGATGGCGACACCCGCCTTGAACACCTCACGTCCTTCGCTCATGCTCATCAGCGTGCAGAAACCGCCGAAACTCCATCCCCAAATTCCGATGCGCTCTTTATCGACAAATGGCAGCGTGCCCAGATAGATGGCTGTCTCTACTTGGTCTTTGGCTTCGAGTTCTCCGAGCTTGAGGTAGGTGCATTTCTCAAACTCTGCGCCACGGCCACCGGTTCCCCTGCCGTCAACACCGACAGTGATAAATCCGTGTTGAATGAAATATTGGTCAAAAAGTCCGCCCTGTCCCATCGAGCCAATCGACCAAGAGTTGACCACTTGTTGGCTTCCGGGTCCGCTGTATTGGTGCATAATGACCGGATATTTCTTGTTGGGGTCGAAATCTGCAGGCTTGAAGATATAGCCATTCAGCTCTACCCCTTCGCTGGTTTTAAACGTGAAGAATTCACATTTCGCAAATCCGAGTTCCTTCCGCTTCTCCTGCTGTGCACGATTGTCAACCAACACTTGCAGTTCTTTGCCGTTATTGTCATAAATGGAATAGCGATATGGAGTGTTGCTGTCGCTCCATGTGGAGAGGAAATATTTGAAATTCTTGCTGAAGATGGCAGACGTAACACCTTCTTTGCGACTTAGACAGGTGGTCTTACCTTTCTTATTGGTGACATAGATTTCTTTGTTGATGGGACTTCCGCCAACGGCTTGATAATAAACGTCGCCACTCTTCTCGTCGTAGCCATAGACGTGGGTCACGATATACTTGTCATCAGTCAGTTTTTTCAACAGACTTCCGTTCATGTCATACAGATAGAGTTGCATCTTTCCGCTGCGGTCACTGGGCAGCAGGATATGGTTATCGGTCACTTGTGAGCCTTCGAGAACCTCCTCGGGTACATATTTTGGAACACTTTCCTTAATCAGCAGTCTGCACACCGTAGAGCGCGGATTGGCTGCATAGATGTTCAGCACGTCCTGATGGCGGTTCATCGTGTAAAGAAGAATCGTCTGCGCATCGCTCGTTGCCTTGATGCGTGGGATATATCCGTCGGCATCCAACGGCAATTGTATCTGCCGTGTCTGGTGGCTCTTGATGTCGTAACTCCATGCCGTCACTACCGAATTGTCGTGTCCAGCTTTGGGATATTTGTAGGCATATTCGCCCGGATAATCCGAAAAGGCTTTCATTTCGGGCTTGTCGCCTTTGAACAACTGGAGGGCATAGGTCTTGACGCTGGATTCATCGAACCGTACCCAACAAATCATTGTGCCGTCTGCATTGAATGTCATCGCAGAGTTATAACCGAACTCCTCTTCATAGACCCAGTCAGGAATTCCGTTGATGATCTTGTTGAACTCGCCGTCCTTTGTCACTTGACTCTCCGAATTGTCGTAGAGCAATTTCACGAGGAAAATGTTGTTGTCACGCACGAATGCTATCTGCTGACCGTCGGGCGACCATATAGGAGTCTGCTGAGGACCGTTCGCAGACAGTGGTTCCAATCTCTTGTCGGCAATCGTATAGATATAAAACTCCGCTTTGAATGAACGGCGATAGACGCTGACAGTGTTGGTCTGGATGAGCAGACGCTTCCCGTCGGGGCTCACGCTGTAGTTGTCGATGCGTTTGATTTTACTGCCTGTGCAGTCGTCCACGTCAAACAAAACACCGCTTTGCTTCCCCGTCTTAAACGAATAGACGACAATCTGCTTGCCTCCTTGTTTGATTTGTGCATACGTCTCACCATCTCCGAGAGGAGTCATGGCGCGAACGCTCTCTGTTCCGAATTTACCACTGGTGATGTCTTTGATAGACAATTGATTTTGTGCATTCAGTGAGAACGTTACACTCACCAAAGCAATTACCAAACTGATGATTCTGTTCATGTTGACAATCTGTTTTTCATTATAAATTTGCGCAAAGTTAGCGATTTTTCTGTACATTTGCAAACGAATTGGATAATTATCATGCGATATAACGATTTCGGAACATGGATAAGAACAGCATTCCCTTATCGGGTGCAGAAGATATCGATTGATGCAGGCTTCACCTGTCCCAACCGAGACGGCAGTCTATCCACAGGAGGGTGCATCTATTGTGATAACCGCACGTTCAATCCTGCCTATTGCGAGCGAAAGAAAACCATCCGTCAGCAGATTGAGGCAGGAAAGAATTTTTTTGCAGGTAAATACCCGGAAATGAAGTATCTTGCTTACTTTCAGGCGTACACCAACACCTACGATTCTGTGGAGAATCTGAAGCGCATGTATGAGGAGGCGCTGGGAGTGGACGATGTTGTAGGCATTGTCATCGGAACACGCCCCGATTGTGTCAGTACAGAATTGCTCAACTATCTCGAAACGCTGAGCCGACAGACTTTCCTGATTTTGGAATTTGGCATTGAGAGTTGCAATGACGCAACTCTTCAGCGCATCAATCGCGGACATTCATTTGCCTGTACCGTGGAGGCTGTGGAAGCGGCTGCGGCAAGGGGCATCACCATTGGCGGACACGTTATTTTAGGGCTGCCGGGTGAAGATGCGGAAGAGAGTGTGCGGCAAGCGGCAATCATATCTGCTCTCCCGCTCCACATCTTGAAAATCCACCAGATGCAGGTTATACGGGGAACCAAACTTGCTGAAATCTACGAAAAAACGCCTTTCCATGTCTATTCCTGCGATGAATATATTCGACTGATAGCCAACTATATTCAATATTTGAGGGAAGATTTGGTTTTAGAACGCTTTGTGTCACAGGCACCATCGCAGTTGCTCATAGCTCCTAACTGGGGACTGAAAAACTATGAGTTCACCCACCGCTTGCTAAAATATATGGACGAACACGATATCCGGCAAGGAAAATTGGCTGGACATCTATAACACAAATACGAGCGTACCTGTTGATGTCCGTCAGCTTTTAATAAATATAATAATGTGGGAGGAGGACTATTTGGAGATAAATCTGCTGAAGTCATTGTCCTTTAATAGGTCGTGATAGCTTATGTTGCCGTGCTTCAGCATATATTTTTCGATATTGTCGATAATTTCGCTCTGATACTGGCGCCGTCCCAGCACCTTGTTGACCACCCAATGTATCTTACCGATGTGGTAGTCGCGCTCTATCTGCTCACACGTATCGAAGTTGGGAAGACGGTATTGACTGATCAGCAGAAAGCTCAGACAGTCAGGAAGGATGTATTCGCGTTTCATCGTAGCACGCTGTTCGGGCGTATAATAGCGTACATACAGCGGATAGTTTTCGCCCAGATACTTGTCGAGCGAAATTCCTATCGAAGATTCGCTGACAACGATACTCTGGTCAAGCGCTGTTATCTGTGTATAAACCATGGGGATGATGATATCCGGAATCCATAATTTTAATTTTTCAAAGGCAACTGAGAATTCTTTGTTCAGGTCTTCAATCTCAGCATATTGTGTTTCGGCGTCTATGATGAGCGTCTGCAAAATGCTGTCCTGAAAGAAGTTGAGAAAGCGGGTGTTGATTTCGGGGTCGTTCACCTGCCCCAGTTTCAGCACATCTTCTATTAGCATGCGCGTTTCCATCGGATATTCTGTACTCATCTGCTGAAGTGCCGAGAAGTCACCTGTTGTTAGATAGCGGCTTTCCAGACGGTCGTAGCGCTGTATCTTGATGAAGGCGCTCTCCTCCACTTCTTCCTCCGATGGTTTCAGTTTCAACTCACAGGCTGATAGTAAAAACAATACTGAGAATAATATGTAAAAATAGAATTTCACTAATAACCTTTTTTTGAAATTTGAGGCAAAATTACTAATAAATATTTAATTGCGCAAGTTTTT